>Ga0136643_10009597_pt1 | contig 14243 bp, 14 predicted proteins | sample TergutLab28metaG_FD_96883 | JGI IMG/M metagenome (GOLD analysis project Ga0136643, IMG submission 96883) | Labiotermes labralis P1 segment gut microbial communities from Petit-Saut dam, French Guiana - Lab288 P1 (version 3) (version 3) | ecosystem: Host-associated > Arthropoda: Insects >... | reverse complement strand
TGCAGGCTGTAGTCCCAACATACTGTCCCACCACACTGATACAGCTCATACTGCATGCTGTAGTCCTAACAGACTGTCCCACCTTACTGGTACTGCAGGCTGCAGTCCCAACAGACTATCCCACCATACTCGTACAGCTGGTACTGCGGGATGCAGTCCCAACAGAATGTCCCACCATACTGGTACTGCAGGCTGTAGTCCCAACATACTGTCCCACCACACTGATACAGCTGGTACTGCAGGCTGTAGTCCTAACAGACTGGCCCACCTTACTGGTACAGCTGGTACTGCAGGCTGCAGTCCCAACAGACTGTCCCATCATACTGGTACTGCAGGCTGTAGTACTAACAGACTGCCCCACCTTACTGGTACAGCTCGTACTGCAGGCTGCAGTCCCAACAGACTGTCCCACCATACTGGTGGTACAGCTCGTACTGCAGGCTGCAGTCCCAATAGACTGTCCCACCACACTGATACAGCGGGTACTGCAGGCTGCAGTCCCGACAGACTGTCCCACCACACTGATACCACTGGTACTGCAGGCTGCAGTCCCAACATACTGTCCCACCACACTGATACAGCTGTTACTGCAGGCTGCAGTCCCAACAGACTGTCCCACCATACTGGTACAGCTGGTACTGCAGGCGGCTGTCCCAACAGACTGTCCAACCACACTGATACCGCTGGTACAGTAGGACTTAGTGTCACCAAAGAACAGAACAGTATTTTTGTTCAAAAAGTGCAATGACAGTCCAGTTGGATTTTGCATATGGAAACGATAAAGGTTAGTTCATTCATTAGTCTCAAATGTAACTCACGTGTAGATGACTTCTTAATAGTCTGTCTGCGGCGCGCCTGCAACATGCCGTACACGACGGTTGCAAGGCTGCTGTAAGTACTAGGTTGACGCGCAAAACCTGGAGCATGACCGGCCTTGCGTCCCATGACATAGTAAGTCTCCATGTCACCTTTGCCCTTCACAGGCACTACCCCTCGCAGCTGCACCTGATAACCCCTTTTCTCCAAGATCTGTGGCAAATGTCACATTTATGAAGAAAATTCAGTATGTGAAGTTCCCTAGGTCATAAAAATTATATTATAAGTCATTCCAGTGTTCAATGTAGATATTTTTGCCTTAATATCATTACTTTCCAACAAAATCCAAGAGCACATTCTTTCATTTGTCCCATCTTGGCATGAGTTTAAAAATTCCACCACAGTAGCAATGGCTCTTGCATTAGTATAACCATTCACAAACAACCATATCTACTTCCTTATGTCTCATAAAAAAAGCACAAAAATAATTTCTTTCAGACCTTCAATGAGGGGTGCAAAAGTTCCAGTTGCTAAGGGAGCTAAATTTAGTATGATGGTGCCCAATATATGTGGATCCTGAGTATGGAACTTGCTACATGGCACCCTTCTGACACTTAGGATTTTGAGAAGATTCCTAGATTTCTGGAAAACTTGCACACCGCTGCCTTGAGTTGTTTAAAACAGAACAATACAAGTACCTGGAATCTGTAGTAACAAGAGAAACGAGCTGGAAGGCAATGGAAACTGCCAATTCTGTGAGAGCTGAAAAATTAAAAGTAATTTGTTTGAGCTTCTGAAGCAACGCTTTGCACATCACCAGTTTTACGGTAACAGGGGAGTGCAAATGGCTGTTCAAGAAAGGTTGCTAATGCAAGGGCTCAGTTTCTACCACCGTAGAATTTTTAAACTTATTTGAAGTTGCAGCCAATGAATCAATGTGCTTGGGGATTTTGTTGAAAAGTAGCGATACTGAAGTGGAATTCATGAGGTACATTAACGTTATAATGGCTTGCAATTCAATGTTTATGACCCAGGAAACATTACTTAGTAAAAACGTACTTGCACACACACACACACACACACACACACACACACATTCCATGGATCCAAAATTAAGTCATAAGAATTCAAAATATACAACACAAAGTTTTGAAAATCCTTCATATATTAAAAAAGGGGCAGGTATACCTCATAAAATAATTCTACCATTACAGCATTTGTAGTGAAAAGAGAGCATATTACAAGTAGATACACAGGTGTCTGACCAGAAAGTTCCAGGACTGAGCTGAAGCTTGCACATTCTGGGAGATATCACATCGATTATCTTCTGACAGTATTACACAGCAATACTGCATGTACATAGAAATATTATATTTTAATGTTTCATGACCTTGAAAGACAAGACGTTCTGTCAGAGGTGTTGGGATATGATGGTGTGTCGGTGTGCGAGTAGTCCCTACCATGTCAAGGGTCATAATGCTCTCACTTTCAGTTAAGGTGCTACAGTCCTTTCAACTATTCGGAACCACTTACCTAACGACACAGTGTATCATCTCAGAAGACTTGAATCTTCAACAACACTACTGTAACAACCTAACATCACACAAGGCCTGGCCAGCTGTTCACAATCTGCTCTGCACAACAAATGGTTGTGAATATTCTGAAATTCTTACCACAGACGTCTCTTTGGGGACCTGAATTTTACCCATTGTACCAGTTGAATCCATTCGAGATGCCTCATTCACAGTGTTGCCCCAGATATCATACACAGGCTTGCGGGCTCCAATAACTCCGCCCACTAATGGTCCACAGCTGATTCCTGTGAAGTTTCAACTAGTTAGTGGCAACATTCAGTAGTTACACAAACCATCATTCTGACTATTTCACAGTCACGTGACTACATACCGACTCTTAAGTAAAAGTTATTGAATGAGTGTTTGTTCACATCCTCAAGGCGCGTCTTCATAGCGAGAGCAAAGTCCACCAGTGCACACACGTGTTCATACTCATCCTCTTCTACCTACATCAGAAAGAATCGGCCAGTAATGTGTGAACATAATGTGTAGTAGGCAATTTACAGTGGGTGCCATAGGAAGGAAATATGGTAGTTCAATACGGAATAATGCAGGAAGAGTAGAAGTGGGCATTTAGGTAGAAGGTAAGGACGAAGCTGTTCCTTGACACACCACAAAGGCATATAGGCGTTCTTAACAGTGGCACTGGATGGCTGTGAGTGCTGAGTTTAATGCCCCGGCCATCCTAACAACCAGGAAAGAACACCCAGTAACCATTGAAGAGGAGGTTTTGGTGGGGTCTAGAGCTGGTCTGGATATTTATGCAGAATAGATGTTAACTCTTGTTCTTGCCACAGTGCTGGATTTACTACATGCAGGAAGAAATGCAAAGGGGATGTACATAAAACCTGTGAAGGGAGGGGTTCAGGAATGGCATGCAGTTTGAAATGACAAAGTAAAAAGCGAATCAGAGAAATGCCACATTGTGACACAGCATGTTATGAGATACACACACTGCACACACCATTCAGACTGTGACAAGGCACAGTTTGGCAGACACGTTACAAACCTGCTGTGTCATTCTTCTACCCTGAAGATGGAGGCAATAAGTTCCTTAAAAACACCTAGCAAAGTACACAATGTCATATTCTAACATTCAGGACCCCTAAATATCATAGATACCTTCTGGCTAGGATTCAGTCCTGATGCTGCCATGTAAGTGGCTCCTACAGTTTTAACCTTCTCGATGCATTTAAATCGTGGTTCATCCAACAGTTCATCAAAGTCAGCTGAAAAACAATGATACATCATTCAGCCACAAAGCCATTTGTAATGTATTATGACAGTTCTTCTCTGAAGATGTTCACAGTAACAGTCTCTGGCTGTAGAACAGAATGTTTTTCCTTCCCATTCTGCAGCTCATTTTGCAATACAGGAACCTAATTGCTGTGGCTTTGTCTAATAAAACCAGAGGCTGGACCAGAAATGATCACAAGGTCCCTGGCTTGTAACCTAACAAAGCGTTTGATTTTTCCACGCCATTTTAGAAGGCAAATTTGGGGAAATAGACAATAGGTGTGGGGTCAGTCTATAACACAACAATATTTAAAGGTGTTTAATAATGATAAAAGTTAACTACATGTTTTGGCCTAAATGGCCATCATCAGGTTTACGTTCGAAAGTATAGTGGTATTTCTTTACGGGGTTGGAGTGGATACGTCACGATGGTGAGATCATCATCTGTGATGTTTGTATATGCTATTGGGGGGAGGGGGGGGGTGATCTGTAATGTGCACAGATCCAACTGCCCACACGTAAAAGCATGCAGTCTGCTAAGCTTCCTCATAACAACTGAACTACGAACCAGCACAAGTACGACACGCTAACCAGAGAATACAAGTGACACCAGACTACAAATATATATACCAGCAGTGATACCACAATACCAAGTGACTTTAACATCACAGTGCCATGCAATAATCACCAAACAGGTCAAGCACCAGAACACCTATCCGCCTAATACGACACACCCTGGATGGAGGACAAATACACGAACCCACAACAGACCGGACACAGAGACCACCACACCACAGATACAAAGGATAGAGAGCACACACAACACATTAGCCCACCAGCAGTGGACAGCAGAAAGGAATACAGAAACTGGAGACCCACTCAGGACAACAGCGAGAAAACTAAGGCTGCCCCCAGGATAGCGCACATTACAGATCACCCCCCTCTCCCCAATAGCATATACAAACATTACAGATGCTGAGATCTCACTATCATGACGTATCCACTCCATCCCTGTAAAGAAATACCACTATACTTTCGAACGTAAACCTGATGATGGCCACTTAGGCCGAAACATGTAGTTAACTTTTATCATTATTAAACACCTTTAAATATTGTTGTGTTATAGACTGACCCCACACCTATTGTTTATACATACACAACGGGGATGGCTCAATTTAAAATTGGGGAAATAGTTTTAATCACATTTGAAGCAAATCTGCACTGTAAGACACGGGGTAATTGCATACAGTTGTGTGTTACAGTAGGCAGAATACAGTATTACCACATTACGTACCATCTGTGTACTGGGTTTAAAATGGTGACATACCTATGATCTCGTTTAGAAGCCGAATGCACTCCATTCCCTTGTTGATATCTTCTGAGTAGAATTCTGTGAAGTTTGGAATGCTAGCGAACATTACACCAACCTTGTCACGGGACTGGGAGTACAGCGCCTGAACAATGCAACAAGATGTTGCTGAACATGCACAGAGACAAGCACAGATACTGTATCAGGATGTGGCTGTTTTCTTTCTGAGAATCACAACATGTAGTGGTCAAAACTTTAAAGAAAGTTAACATAAAAATATTACATTTTACATACATAATTAAAGGAAGGGTTTTGAAAGAGGATTTGCATCACATCCAAACAGTGTACTGTAATACAGGGTTATTCAAAATGATTGTCAGGGTCATACACAATACACTCCAGATGCAACCCCATATGATTTCTTTCTATGGGGTTACATCAAGGATCAGGTTTATGCTCCTCCTCTTCCCGCAAGTATCCCGGAACTGAAGGTACAAATTAGAACCGCCACTGAAGCCATCACCGCTGACATGCTACAAACAGTTGGGAATGAACTCGATTATCGTGTTGATGTTTGTAGAATCACAAACGGTCCACATATAGAGCACCTGTACGGTGTGTAACAAAAACTGGGAGTGTTGTTCTAACAAATAAAAAAATACATATATACTGCTATCTGAAGTGTATTGTGTATGACAAGTTGTTAAAACTCTGACAATCATTTTGAGTAACCCTGTATTTGTGCTTTGCTTCAACAGCCACTGCCACTGTATATACAGGTAATAGTACCAAGTGTACTTACTGTAACATTCACAACAGTACGTTCATTAGAATAAATGGCATCCCCTTTATCAACACTGTGACATGTTTCGGCACCAGATACCTTCGTCACAGAGATGACTGTGTGAGTTCAAATGAATATAATAAAGACTAAAATCCATTTACATTCAGTGCGCAAGATGTCCTGCACAGAGATACACTAAAACAGTAACCTTGTATTTAGATATGTATACTTTATTTATACTGGGGCATTTAATATTTCAGGGTTTTCTCTCTGAGGTCCATGGCAGGAAGTGGAATAACACATGAAGCCATGAACAGGCAAACTGTAAGCTTGTGGGCTGAACCAAAGCTAGAAAATAGATTCAAAGCCTGGAAGTTCTACACCAGAGAGAAATGCAAGTAAAGTCCTGTATAGGAAACCTGAAACAGAAGTGCATACTTGGAAGACCAAGACATAGATGAGACATTAATATTAGGATGGATCTAAAGGAAAGAGGGTAGAAGGGCGTGGACTGGATGAGTTTGGCTGAGGACAGGAAACAACTGTTGGGCTTTACTGAACACAATAACAAGCATTTAATGTGGAGAATTTCTTGACAAACTGAAAAACTAGTAGCTTCTCAAGAAGGACTTGCTTGGTCTGTTAGTTAGTCATTCAGCTGGTTGTAACCATCCACTTTAAGTGTCTGATCACCCCAAAGTGGCAACATTCTTGTCTGTTTGCACAAGACTCTTATGAAGACATATTTACTGCAGAGTGTCAAGTGGACTGAACAGCTACAACTTCTATGTTTAATTAACAAAGCCCTTGCATTCGATTACAGTAGGTAGGATAATCAAGTACAACTACTGGAATGAATGCTGTTGATTGCACTACTGACACAAGACAAACATTAAATATGGTGACTCAGACTTAAACATGTGCTACAGTGTCTTAACAGTAATGGTCCCTAGCAAGGCACAAACTCTTAGCCTTCTGGAATGCCTTTCTTCTCTCTTTCATTTGTTAAGAGATGGTGCCTACTTGGAAACTTGTTTGATGTCATGTTGTGCATATTAAGGTGTGAGTCTTTTGTTAAGTAAGATTTATTGTTAGTGCTCCGTAACTCCTGTGTACAAATACTGTTTTGTATTGTTGTCTGGCATCTGTCTGTTACTTCAGTGTTACATCTCACAGCAGCTGTAGAGTGCCACAGCCTGCTGACTGCTGGTTGCCTATCACATGGAATGCCTGGTACTTGCTGTGGTCTTCCATCTGTACTGACTGACACTCTCCTCCATTCACTGGACGCTTCCAAAAAATGCCTGTCTTCTCATAAAAATAAAGTTACAAACTTTTCAAGGTTTTTGGTTTTCTTTTACATTTTTATTACTGGCATTCCACGAGTTCTTGAACCGAAGAGACATTTTGCTTTCAAAAGGGATTCAAAAGTTTGTGACGGTTTTATTATGAACATCGACACTACTGTGCAGTCCCTACCCTTCCTCACACAACACAGTACATCTTAATCAAAATCTGCGCCCTACCTCAGTTGATCGATCTTCTTTCAAAAAGTGATGAGCAACGTGGTCCGGCAATATGTTCTTCAGAAGTTGTGTATTATTAGCTCGGGTCTCCATCATGTCTGCCAACTCGCGCTCTGCTTGCTGCTTCCACAAGAAGTCCAATCGTGATGTCACCTCCACCAGACGAGCATGGTAAGTGACCATGATAAGGAACACCATCAGCAGCAGCACCAAAATGGCCGTTCTTAAAATCTCGTCTCTGCTGAGAAAATTTACAGAATTTGTAACTAAATAGATTCCAATTTAAAAGCAGTGGTGGAAGAATGTGATCCAGTGTTTCCATACCCTTTCAAAGGGCAACATTCCATATTTTTGAACAGTATAAGTACAAAAAATAATGAGGCAGGAAACATAAAGCTAAATTTAACCCTTTAAATACTAAGATAAACTTCAATAATATTTAAAGATTCTGTTTTTGCCATGCAGTAAACTCTCCCAGGCGAATGCAACAGTCTCACATCTCACACAATTACATTGCAATACTCACTCCTTGCTGGAGGCCACAAGAAAAAGGGTGGTGAAGACAAACACCATGACAGTTGCCAAGGTGGTCTTTACTAGATAGTACAGTTTGAGAGCTGTAGCCAGTGCAACAAGACACAGTACCCATGTGTACACAATGTATTCCAGGGCTGGGCACTGTTCAGGTTCGCTGGCATCGTGGTGGTTAACATGCTCCAAAACTGTTTTCACTTCTGTCGTGGTGGTAACACTGTCAACGTTTTCATCTTCTGTGTCTCTCTTGACTAGCTTCTGAACTACAAAACTACTATCATCAGCACTCATATCATTAACACTACTATCATCAGCACTCATATCATTAACACTACTATCATCAGCACCACTACAATCAGCACTGCGCAACAACAGTTTTTCCTGAGGTTGACTTTTATTTGTGCTAAATGTTCTGTTCTGACTTAATAGATTTTTCCATATTTTGTGAAAATAAATTTTACTGTTAGATACTTCCAACTTATTAGTTCTGAACTCTGATACATTCTTTGCAATAACATTACCACTGATCACACCAGTGTCCAAGTCTTTCACAACTGCACTATGTCTCCTGGTACGCGCACTGCGTTCTGTGTTTGCAGCGAAGCCACTTTTGTGTGTTCCGTTTGCATGGCGTTTCCAGGCATGTCTATTGATGAGGCCAAACTGCATGAGTGTGGAACCTGTTACATTGTGTGAATCACTATCATTCCTTGAAGCTACAGAGGTGTTGATTTTTGTCAGGTTACTTAAGTCTGAAATATAATGGCTCAGCACTGCATTATCTGGCATTACATTATTTCTACCACTGAGACTAGAAGCACTTCTTTTCCAAGTCCTTGTATTCATTACTTGGTCACCAAGACTCATATTTTTTGCCACGGAGTTTGTGGTGTGCAACGTTGAATTACATTCAGATGTGTTATTTGTGCAGCCTGGTGGCACAAACTGACTGGCAGGTTTCGGATAGTCGTCGGTGACAGCTGATCTGTACTCCCTAGCGGTGACAGTCAGCAGAAAGGACAGCACCACCTCGCCAATAGAAGTGTGAGCTAGTGCCTGTGGATGTGGGTTGACCTCTGTAGAAGGACCCGGGTTACTGGTGCTCCTTGCTGACTCACTCATACAATGCATCTGATAAGAAAGAATAGTACATGACACTGGGGAATATTAAGTCACCAGAAGGGCTTGTGATGAAATAGGATCACAGAATGTTATAACACCAGAAGGGATTGTGATGAAATAGGATGACAGAATGTTATAACACCAGAAGGGATTGTGATGAAATTGGATGACAGAATGTTATAACACCAGAAGGGATTGTGATGAAATAGGACAACAGAATTTTATGACACCACAGGGGATTGTGATGAAATAGGATTACAGAATGTTATGATACCAGAAGGGATTGTGATGATATAGGATGACAGAATGTTATGACACCAGAAGGGATTGTGATGAAAGAGGATGACAGAATTTTATGACACCACAGGGGATTGTGATGAAATAGGATTACAGAATGTTATGATACCAGAAGGGATTGTGATGATATAGGATGACGGAATGTTATGACACCATAAAGGATTTTGATGAAATAGGACGACAGAATGTTATGACACCACAGGGGATTGTGATGAAATATGACAGAATGTTATGACACGACAGGGGCTTGTAAAAGTTCAATATCACTAAATATGCATGAATAAATAAATGAGTGAATGAATGAGTAAATGAATAAATGGATGAATGAACACATGAATAAATAATTGAATGAACAAGTAACTGAACAGGAGAATGGATAAGTCAATAAAAACGTGACTGAACATGTACATAAATAAGGAAACAGATAAAGTAATAAATTGGTAAACAATAATCAATAAATAAATTAACAAACAGATAATGTAACAAATGGGCAAATAATAAAAACTAAACAAATAAGTGTATATATATATATATATAAATGATTAAATAAGGAGATAAATGAACAAATAAATAAGTAAATAAGGATATTAGGAAATGAACAAATCAGTAAATTATGTAAAGAAATAACACAGCCAATACAAACTCCATGAAGCAGGAACCTTCCCAACAAGCTAATATTTTTAGCCACTCTCGATATGCCCCACATTTTATGGAAGCCAAACGTTCATCAACACGTTCACAACAGCTTGCCACTTGTTCTGTTCCTGGGCCTTTTGAATCAAGTCCAATCCCTGTCATCCTGCTTCTTAAAGATCCATTTTAATATTACCATCCAGTCCATGTCTATGTCTTTAAGAAACCTGCTTCTACAGGCTTTCCCACCAAACCCTGTATATATTTCTCTTCACCCCAGACATGCCACATGCTCTGCCCATTTCATGCTCCTAATAACATTCAGTGCTGCCCAGTCTGTCTCAGGCATGCCAGTAACAGACCCTTGTCCTGTCTCCCTGACACCCAGACACTGGTGGTCAGTGAAGCAAACAAATGGAAGAGAATTGGTGACGGTAAACTTCACCCTATAACCTGTCATGAAGACACAGAAGGGGAGAACAGGCATAGCTCTTCTCTTTTATCAAATTCGGCGCTAGATGGGGTGGGTGGTCAACGCTATGCCCCGGCCGCTTTACCTTCAGGAATGACACGGTATGCATCATGTAGGAGGCTAGTTGGGCCGCAGGGCCGGTCTGGATGGGTGCGAAAGATCTCTTCCCTACTGGGATTCGATCCCTGGACCTTCCAGCCCTTAGCGATTCACCATACTGACTGAGCTATTCCGGCCCACACATGAAGAGTGTTTATTTATAACATGTGAGATATGTTGTGCAGCAGGAGACGGGATAGCTCAGTCAGTATAGTGACTAGGCTATGGGCTGGATGACCAGTTCCGTTACCAGGAGGGCAACAGATTTCTCTCTTCTCGAAAATGTCCAGAGCGCTCTCAGCCCACCCAGCCTCCCACTCAATGGTTACCGAGGGGGTAAAGCAGCTGAGGCGTGATGCTGACCACTCACCTGGATCTAGAGCTGAGGTTAACAATGAGTGGAGCTAGACCTGTACCAAATGTGCAGTACCAAATTCTCCCTTGCCAAATAATGCAGCCAAACCTCACTGCCGGAACTTACCACCAGACTGACCGAGGAAGCAGCTGACATAAGGACGATGACACAGCAGATGAAGGCAGTTCGATGGTTCCGATGCAACGTCAAGACGCTGGACATTGCCTGCAGAATCTCTGGCAGCTGGTGGAACTCCTCCGCCATTACCATGATGAGCGCCAGTGCCAGGATGGCGGTCGTAGCTGCCATAGTGCCGACCAGCTCTGGCCCCCTGCAACACTGACTTGCTCAGACAGATATTTCTGATATTGCCAGCCACCAGCAGCAAGCATAAAGATTACAAATATAGAGTAGCAGGAACAGTAGGTGCCGGGTTGCATACAGTGCAGGGAACTGACTGACTATCTGAGGTACTGTTAGCTGCTGGGGAAGGACTTTACTCCAGTGTTTGTTTGTTTCTTTGTTTAGTGATACTGTTAGTACCTGGACTATATGGAATGAAGATGAACACAGAGCACTGGGGAGATGAGAATTGATAAAAGAAAAGAAATGACTTGGAGTAAAGGCTATCCCTCTGCCACTGCATCCAACAAAAATCCCACATACACTGCACTGGAATCGAACCCAAGACTCAGTTGTGAGAAGCTTTTGACAAGCCTCCTGAACCATGGCACAAACCCAAGGTTTCAACAGAATGTATGTGCTGGTGTGTGGCAATGCTGTGTGTTGGGACCATAATGAGATGTGTGACTGTCAGTTGTTGACAGTAGAACTGACAGACTGCAGTAACAAGATGTTACACCTACAGTGACTGGTGGTGCTGCTGGGTGGAGGAATCAAGCAACATAATTCATTAACTTATTAACCCTCCAAAAGCGCTGGGAATTAAAAGTCCATCCACTTCCCAAGTGGGAGGGTCTATCCAATTTATAGTAATCTTAAATGCATTCAAGGATATATGTGGTCACTGAGACAATAGTATGTGAAGAACTATAGGTCCTTACAGTGCATCAAGGTTGGCACTGAAGGGATGATTACTACAAGAAATACAGACGTAGCAAATTCCTCTGGAACTGTGGTAACACTGTACATACTGGTATATCTTGGCGGACTGTTACTGTGTTCGTTTAAGATGAAGACAGTAAATTCTCTCAAAACACCAGGAGTATCTCCAGATTTCCCAAACAGATTGTGCTGCTGGTAAAGGTAAAGCAGTCCTGTTACAGGCCCGGAGGGGCCCAGAGGGTTCCAAGAAGTTAAGATTCCCAGATTTCATGACAACAGCACAGGATGGTGGTAGGTTGTCAGTCTTATGCACTGGCCACCTCTACCCCCAGGAAATACTCCTGGTACTTATTTCTGTTAGAGGCTGAGTCGATTCCAGGGCCATAGTGCGATCGGAAGAATTTTATGTCAGTGAAAAATCCACTGACATTAGCTGGGATCGAACCAGCGACCTTCCGATTTGTAGCACAGCACCTTAACCACTGTGCTACCGTGGTCCCCTTGAAATTAAAAATTCACAGCAGTGGTCGTTCGTGCTGCTTCCTGTTGCACTGCATACCGATCAGTCCAAGTTTAACTTTTAGGTTACATGGCAGAAAATTGCAACGTACAGTGGAACAAAGTATAATGGAGCATTCTGTACCATAAGAATGAACTAAATTGCCTCCCAGTCTGGCCAATGTATCCTGCCTGCTGCCAAAGAAAACAGTATTAATGAGTCAGGACAACGTTCATTGTGAACCCTAAAGATAAATACATTTTTCAAATCAACAATAAAAAGAACTACCTGTAGTCTTGCATACTGAAGAAGGAAACAGTGTATTGCTCCGAAACATCGGTGCCCACCGACTAGACTGCAGGGTGCCAGAACACAGAACAAGAAAATATGCAGGAAACCAGCAAGTGTAGGGCCATAATTGTATTTGAAAAGCATATTTTGTCACTCAGCTTGGTTACTGTATTAATGTGGACTGCTACTCTCACCGCCCAAACCTACTACAAAGTAGTAGCACAAAGCGACAGATGACATATGTCACATAAAATTAGGGTCTTGTCTATGTGTTATGTCATGTTAACAAAATATATATGACAATGTTACTTACATGATTCGTGTGACATTTAATTGTGTTATCGAGTGCAGTACGGAGTGTGGCACTGCTCACACTTACTGACTGCCGTTACTTGTACACTTTACCAGTAACACTCACATTCTGTCCAACAGAATGTAACCAAATCAGTGATCTCCATTGTGTAACTTCCTGTATTCTCAACAAACCTCCCTCTCAGATTGTAAAAACCAATATTTATTTTTGTCTTTCACAGAAAACTGGAACACTCAAAATCATCTGTTTCCAATTACGTGGTTTTGGTTGGTGCATACTACCTGAAATTCAAAGATCATCTCCTTGGCGCTGCTTACAGAGAACACAGCCCATCTCTATTACAAAGACCAACTACTCAAAACTGTATGAGGAATTTACTGTGAGCATCAGATGAAATACATAAATCTAGTGCGCGATTAAAATGTACAGCTGCAATAATCACAGTGCCTTCAAAACATCAGAAATCACTTGTCCGATGACACAAGGCCTGAATACACACATGTACAGTTTTATATACTATTGCAGGAGATATGTGTACATGTAGATACCACTGTGCTACAGAACAACAACAGCTGATACCAGCAAAGTACAAACCTGTATATCGCGTACTTCGGCAATATGATGAGCTGACATGCTACAACAAACAGCCAGATGAAGAAGCAGCACAGCATATTGGACTTGAACATATCCTCACGCAGTTGGCAGAACTGTGGACAGAACAATATGTCGGTCATTATAGCAGGCCAACCTTCACACTGTAGTGACAAGGGCACTTGCTAGATGTTGGCATGAGGGCGGTCAGGCAAGCTGGTAAGAGGACAAGCACTGCACATACCATTTCACAAATGTCCACAGTGCATGCAGCTATAAATGTACTCCCATTACAGTAAATGTTTTTTGAAAGAGGTATAACGCTACCTGGCCATTCCGAGGTGAGCCTAGCAGTGACCAGGCCGTGCCGACTGCAGTACGTACAGTGTTTGAGGGCTCTGCTAGCAAGTTGTCTGGTCCCTACTGTACGTTTTGCATTCTGTAACTGATATTTTACTAAAACATAGAATTGGTTGTCTTCATGTAATATCTGTCCCTAAAGCAACGAGATCCAATACAGGTAAAGGTAAAGTGATCCTGTTACAGGCCCGGTTTGGCCCAGAGGGTGGGTAGAGGCATAGCTCTACTCTTGCATGACCGTGGCACTAGAAGGGGTGAGTGGTCAGCAGCACGCCCCGGTGGTACTTTACCCCTGGGAAAGACTCGGTACCCATTTTACAGGAGGCTGGCTGGGCCCCAGGGCTGGTCTGGAAGGGCAGAAAATCTC
>Ga0136643_10009596_pt1 | contig 14243 bp, 12 predicted proteins | sample TergutLab28metaG_FD_96883 | JGI IMG/M metagenome (GOLD analysis project Ga0136643, IMG submission 96883) | Labiotermes labralis P1 segment gut microbial communities from Petit-Saut dam, French Guiana - Lab288 P1 (version 3) (version 3) | ecosystem: Host-associated > Arthropoda: Insects >... | reverse complement strand
GGGATGACCAGGAAGATGTTGACGAAGGCGGTCAGCGCCGCCCCGGACCGCCCGGTGCTGTAGCCGCTCAGCACGCCGAGCAGCACGGCGAGGGCGGTGGCGATGGCGCCGCCGACCAGGCCGACCAGCAGGGAGGTCCGGGTACCGGCCACCAGCTGGGCCAGCACGTCCTGCCCGGAGGAGGTGGTGCCGAGCCAGTGCTTGCCCGACGGCGACTCCAGGGCGCCGCCGGCGTGCAGCCGGGTCGGCGACTGGCCGAGGACGTGGCTGACGAACAGCGGCCCGAACGCGGCGACCAGGACGAGCACCAGGAAGATGAGCAGCCCGAACCGCACCTTGCGGTTCGCCGGGACGCGGATGGGGAGTCGACGGGTCATGACGCCGCCTCACGGGTGCGGGGATCGAGCAGGACGTACAGGCAGTCCATGACGAAGTTGGCCACCAGGACCGTCATGGAGATCACCAGGAACAGCGCCTGCATCAGCGGGTAGTCGAGGTTGAGGATGGCCTGGTTCAGCAGGCTGCCGAGCCCGGGGTAGTTGAACACCATCTCGGTCAGCAGCGAGCCGCCGACGACCAGGCCGATCGACACCGCGAAGCTGCTGATGCTGGGCAGCACCGCGTTGCGTGCCGCGTACGCCGTGGTCACCCGTGTCTCGGACAGGCCCTTGGCGCGGGCGAGCAGCACGTAGTCCTCGTTCACGACCGAGGCCATCATGTTGCGCATGTGGATCAGCCAGCCGCTGATCGAGGTGAGCACGATGGTCGCCGCCGGGAGCATCGCATGGGTGATCGCGCTGCTGATGAACGCCGGGTCGAAGCCGGGCGCGAGGTCCGGCCCGGCGCCCCCGGACAGCGGGAACCAGTCGAGCCGGAAGGCGAAGACGTAGACCAGGATCAGTGCCGCCCAGAAGTACGGCAGCGCGTGCACGAAGATCGACAGCGGGCTGATGACGGAGTCGAGCCAGCCGCCCGGCCGGCGCCCCGCCAGCGCGCCCAGGGCCGTCCCGACGACGAACGCGATCACCGTCGAGACGCCGAGCAGGAGCACGGACCACAGGAACCCCGAACGCACCACCGTCGACACCGGCGTCGGGTAGAACGCGAGCGACAGACCGAAGTCGCCGTGGAGCAGGCCGCCGAGGTAGGAGAAGTACTGCCGCCACAGCGGTTCGCTCGCTGCGCCGCCGAACAGCCGGTGCACCAGCTGGACCCGGTCGGGGGTGACCGGTCCGAGTTCGGACATCTTCAGCAGGATCGCCGAGGCCGGGTCGCCCGGCATCATCCGCGGCAGCAGGAAGTTCAGCGTCGCCGCCGCCCACGCCGCCACCAGGTAGAACACGATCCGCTTCAGCAGGACGCTGCCCCAGATCTGCCGGACCGCGCTGCGGGAGGTCCGGCTGCGGGCGGCTGCTTCCGGCACCGCCGGCGACAAGGTCACGCCGCCCACGGCTACCCCTTGGAGTTCGCGGGACGCAGCGACAGGAACAGCTTCTCGGCGTAGACGCCGCTCACCGCGCCGGGATCCGGCGTCGTGTAGGGGTTCTTCTCGCTGGGCCAGCCGGTGAACCGCGTCGTGGAGTACATGTAGGGGGTGCCCTTCACGACGACCGGGATCGTCGGCACCTGGTCGGTCATGATCTTCTCCAGGGCCTGGGTGGCCTGGGCCTGGCCGGACGGGTCCGCCTTCGCCAGCGCGTCCAGCGCGGCCGTCGTGCCCGCGTCCTTCCAGCCGATGACGCTCTGCGGGCTGTCCGGGGAGAGCATGCTCCAGTAGAAGTTGTAGAGGTTGGAGCCGTAGACGTAGGCGTCGCCGAAGACCGCGTCGAAGTTGTGCTTGCCCTCGTCGGCGACGTACGCGCTCGGCGCCTCGCCGGGGACGGTCGCCTTGATGCCCGACTGCGAGAGCTGGTCGGCCACTTCCTGCGCGTAGGCCATCCCGTCGGCGAAGGTGCTGACGGTGAGGATCTCCAGCGAGAGCTGCTTGCCCTTCGCGTCGACCAGGCGCCCGCCCTTGAGCGTGTAGCCGGCCTGGGCCAGCTCCTGCAACGCGGCGGTCCGGTTCTGGGTGAGCGGCTCCTTGTCCGCGTCGGGTATCAGCGAGCCCCAGCTCTGCGCGGTCAGGCCGGTCGGTCCGACGGCCTGGTACACGCCGGGGTTGTAGGCGTTCGCGACCTTGGCCCGGTCGAGGGCGAGCGCGATGCCCTTGCGCACGTGCACGTTGTCGAACGGCGCGCGCCGCAGGTTGAGCAGCAGCGGCTTCATACTCGCGCGGATCGGCCAGAGGTGGTTGTGCGCCGGGTCCTTGTCCAGGTACTGGGACTTCAGGTTGGGGATGCCGGCGTAGGCCAGGTCGACCTCGTGGCGCACCATCTGCTGGGCGAGCAGGTTGGTGCTGCTGGTGGTGACGTAGTTGATCTGCTTCACCGGGACGGACTGCCGCCAGTAGTCCTTGCGGGCCTGGAAGCTCACCTGCTGGCCGGTGACGCGGCCGAGGCTGTAGGGGCCGCTGCCCATCGGGTTGCGGTTGATGTACGTGTCGGGGTTCTGGTTCGCCCACTGCTTGCGCGGGACGACCGCCACCCGGCCGAGCTGCTGGATCTGCGAGTAGGCGGGGCTGGAGAAGCTCAGCGTGACGCCGTCGCCGTCGGCGACGACGGTGGTCAGGGGCAGGGCGAGCAGCTTGTGCGCCTTCATGAAGGTGAAGGTGAACACGACGTCGTCCGCGGTCAGCCGGGTGCCGTCCGACCACTTCGCGCGGGAGTCCAGCGACAGGTGCAGCGAGCGGCCGCCCGCGCCCCAGGTGTACTTCGTCGCCAGGCCCGGCATGAACTGGTTCTTGTCGGCGGTGTTGAAGTCGAAGAGCTGCTCGTAGACCAGGCCCACCGTCCCGCGCAGCGCGTTCGGGGAGAACGGGTTGAAGTTCGCCTGCAGCGTCGGCTGGGAGTACGCGGCGACGGTCAGCACCGAGGAAGTGGAGCTCGCTTCCTCGCCGGATGTACAGGCCGCCGTGCCCGCGCTCAGCACCGCAACGGCGGAGACGACCGACGCGACGGTGCGCGTTCTTGCAGACACTCTGCCTCCTCTCGTCATTCACCAGGCTGGATGTCCGCCGGAAGGAGCGATCTCGGCGGGAGTGCAACGCATGCTGCCAACGATTGCAGCAACTGTCAATGCAATGTGCAGCAACGATGAGCGGGCCTGAGCGCCTGGGGCAACAAGCGATTGCGGTACACTGGCAGCCCAGTGGAAAGAGCTCACCAGCGGAGGGGCCCCCATGACCGTGACCCTCGCGGACGTCGCGGACGCCTGCAATCTCTCGACCTCGACCGTGTCGCGCGCGCTGTCCGATCCGGGCAAGGTCAACGCGGCGACCCGCAGCCGGGTCGAGCGGGTCGCGCGCGAGATGGGCTACGTGCCGAACCGGGTGGCCCGTTCCCTGGTGTCCGGGCGGACCGACACCATCGGGCTGGTCGTCCCCGACATCGCCAACCCGTTCTTCCCGCCCGTCATCAAGGCCGTGCAGTCGCGCGCCCGGGACAAGGGGTACTCGGTGCTGCTCGCCGACACCGACGAGCACGCCGCCGACGAGATCGACCGCGCCCGCAGCCTCGGCAAGCAGGCCGACGGCCTGATCCTCGCCTCGCCACGCACCTCGGTCGAGGGGCTCCGCCGGCTCGCCGAGGGCGCGCCCGTGGTGTTCGCGAACCGGGAGGTCGAGGGAGCGCCCAGCGTGGTCATCGACGAGGCCGAGGGCATGTCGCAGGCCGTCGAGCACCTGGTCCGCCTCGGCCACCGCCGGATCTGCTACCTGTCGGGACCGCGGCGCTCCTGGTCCAACAAGCAGCGCCACGACGCGGTCGTGGCGGCCAGCAAGGAGTTCGGCGCGGACCTGCTGGAACTCGGCCCGTTCGAGCCGCAGATCCAGGCCGGGATGCGGGCCGCCGACGTGCTGCAGTCCGCGGGCGCGACCGCGGCCATCGCCTACGACGACCTGATCGCGCTCGGCGTCATGGCCCGGCTCAGCGAGCAGGGCATGCTGGTGGGCCGCGAGGTGAGCGTCATCGGCATCGACGACAGCCCCATGTCGCAGGCCGCCTACCCCATGCTGACGTCGATCCACGTGCCCGGCGTGGAGCTCGGCACCACCGCCGTGGACCTGCTGCTCGCGCAACTCCAGGACGACGACGGCCCCGAGAGCGACGAGGCGCCCGGCACGCTCCGCCTGGAGACGCGGCTGGTCATCCGCGGGTCGACCGGCCTGCCGGTCGGCTGACCCGGCCCCGGGCGCGGAAGTGCCGCTGCCGGCCCACCCGGAGGGGGCCGGCAGCGGGGCCCGGCACGGCGCGAGCACCGTGCCGGCCGGAGGGCCGGGCGGGCGGCGCGGTCAGCCGGCCGGGGTCAGCACCAGTCCGGTGTTGGGCGGCACGGTGACCCGGCCCGAGTACCGCACCCCGTGCAGGTCCACCCAGGCGCCGGGCAGTTGGAGCTGCGCGGAGGCGGTGCTCGACGGGTTCACCACGGTCATGCCGTGCTGGTAGCGGCGCAGCCACAGCCCGGTCCCGCGCCCGATCGGCCCGGTGACCGGCTTCCCCAGGTCCACGTCCAGCTCGGGGATGTCGTTGTACTGGGCGTAGTCCTTGAGCCCGGTCATCACCATCATGGTCGGCTGCTCCCGGTACAGCAGGTAGTTGGCCGCCACCCACTGCCGCTGCTCCGGGGACGCCTGGTCCCAGGTGTCGGTCGGCAGCTTGTTGTCGATCACCATCGGCTTGCACCGGAACTCGCGGATCAGGTCGTACATCATGAGCCACTCGTCGTCCGTGACGTTCTCGGTCCGGTGGACGGTGAAGCCCTGCTCGTTGAGCCAGATGTCGGAGGTGGCGATCGCCTTGCGGGTGGCCGCGAGCCAGGCCGGCGACTTGTCCTGGCTGAAGTCGTGCAGGCTGGCGTTGAAGGTGATGTTGAACGCGCCGGCGGCGCCGCGGGCGTGCAGCCCGTCGGAGAGGGAGGACAGCCAGTCGTTGACCCAGGTGAAGAACGACGCGTCGTCCGGGTCGCTGCCGAACTGCTGGACCCAGTTGCCGTTCTCGTCGTAGTGGCCGCTCATGCCGAAGTCGTTGCGCAGGCCGATGTTGTCCACCGCGATCACCTTGTACCCGGCGGCGATCGCGGGTTCGATGATGGTGCTGAAGTACCACTGCCGGACCTCGGGGTTGCCCATGTCCAGCGGCGTGTAGACGTGGTTGCCGAACTCCCACGCGGGTGTGGTGCGGTCCGCGGTGTACTCGATCCACGAGGGGTGGTTCGCCAGGAACCAGTCGTAGGTGTAGGTGCGCAGGGGCGCATTGCGGAAGGCCGTGGTGTAGTAGCTGCCGACCACTCCGTCCGGCTGCTGCGCGCTGAGCGATCCCCAGACGTAGTAGACGTGCCCCGCGTAGGCCGAGGGGTCGGTGACGCTGCGGTCGAAGATCTGCGCCTGCGCGATGCCGTGGTCCGGCGGGTCCGGCAGCGTCAGGTTCGCGGCCGGTGCGGGGCACGCGGCGGTGCCGGCCGCCTGGACGGCCGGGCCGCCGTCGGCCGCGGTGGCGGATGCGGTCTGCGCAATGCCCCCGGCCGCCGCTGCGACGAGCCCGGCGACGACGGTCGCGAGTATGCGTCTGCTTTTCACACTTGCTCCTTCTGGGTTGGTGCCCCGCGGGAAGGGGAGGGGAGGTCCGGTCAGGACGGCCCGGCCAGGGCGGTGCCGGAGTTGGGCGGCAGCACGATCTGGCCGGTGAAGGTGGTGCCGTGCAGGTCGGTCCAGGTGCCGGCCGGCAGGGCGGTGGTGGTGGTCTGGGTCGACGACGGGTTCACGACGGCGAGCCCGCCGGTGTAGGAGCGCACCCGCGCTCCCCCGGCGTCCACGGAGGGCGCGGCGGTGGGCGATCCGATGTCGGTGTGCAGTTCGGGCCGGTCGAGGAAGACGTGGTACTGCTGGTCGCCGCAGAGCGCGAGCATGCTCCGCCGCTCCCGGTACAGCAGGTAGTTGGCGATCACCCAGTCGACCTGGGCGGTACTGGCGTCCGCGAGGTCGGCGGTGGCGGTCTGGTTGATGGACACGTACGCGGTGCCCGGCGCGACCTGCCGGACGAAGTCGAACTTGTCCTGCCACGCCTGGTCGTTGTAGTTCGCCACCCGGTGCGCGGTGAAGCCCTGCTCGTCGACGTAGACGTCGACCAGGCCGACCGCCTGGAGCATGTCGGCGGTCTTCACCGACGCGTTCCAGGTGAGGTTGGCGGCGATGCCGACACCGGCGGCGTGCAGGCGGCCGGCCAGGTAGCCCAGCCAGTCGAGCACGGCGGCCGCCCACGTGTCGTCCACGCGCTCCCCGCTGAACTGCTGGACCCAGGTGCCCGCGGCGTCGAAGTGACCGCAGTTGCCGTAGCCGTTGAACGTCCCGACGTTGTCGAAGCCGACGACGGGATAGCCGGCGTCGACCAGCGGCTGGACGTAGGTGTCGTAGTAGTAGGTGCGCACGGCCGGGTTGGTGAAGTCGATCGGCAGGTAGGTCGTGTTGCCGAACTCGTACGCCGGCGTGGTCCGGTCGGCCTGGTAGACCACCCAGTCGGGGTGGTTGGCCTGGAACCAGGCCAGGGTGTGGGTGCGGTCGTAGTCACGGAAGGCCGGCAGGTAGCCGCAGCTGACGGCGCCCGCCGGCTGGGCGAGGCTGCTCGCGCCCCAGACGAAGTACACCAGTCCCGCGTAGACGGAGCGGTCCGGGACCTGGTTGTCGAAGATCTGCGCTCGGGCGATTCCGGAGGCGGGCGGGTCGGGGAGCACCGGTCCGGCCGCCGCGGCGGACTGCGGCCGTTCGAAGGTCGCCGCCACGGCAGCCGCCGTGGCGGCCGAGCCGGCCAGGAAGACCCGGCGGCTCACGCCCCGCCCAGGTCCGGCATTGCGTCCAGCACTCATACTGTGCCCCGTTCAGGAGGGTCTGCATACGCTTGCCGAGTTGTCACGGGAGGTCGTGCAACACAGCGGGGCAGCAGGGCCACCTCGCTGATGTGACGGCAAGTTAAACTACTGCAAGCGATTGTTGCAATAGCTGCACATGGCTAGACTGCTGGGCGTGACGGATCACCACACACCCGACCCGCGCCCCTCCGGCGGCATCCCTGCGGCCGCCACCCTCCTTGCGGACGACCGGCCGCTCACCTGGGTGACCGCCGGCGACAGCGTGGCGCAGGGCGCCCGCTGGACGGCCGGCGAACGCGACTACGCGCAACTCCTGGAAGAGCGGATCCGCTACGAACTCACCCGGTACGAGGACGTGTTCGCCCGGACCGCGGTCAGCGGCTGGCGGGCCCGCGACGTCGCCGACACCCTCTCCCGGATCACCCGGCTGGCACCCGACGTCGTCCTCCTGGGCATCGGCCTCAACGACACCAAGCTCGGCCCCGACCACCTCACCGCGTTCGACCGGACCCTGCGGGACGTCATCACCCACCTGCAGTCGGCCGGCGCCCTGGTCCTGCTCCAACTCCCCAACCCGGTACGTCCGGACGCCCCGCCCGAGCTGATCGCCCCGCTGCCCGGCTACGTCGCGGCGATGCGGGCGGCGGGCCTGGCCACCGGCTGCGTGGTCGTGGACCACCACACGCCGTGGCTGCGGGCCGGCGACGGGTGGGCGCCCGCCGCGTGGATGGGTGACAGCACCCACCCCAACGGCCGTGGCCACCGGGTCATGGCCGGCACGATCCTCCGCGCCGTCGACGCCTGGGACGACGCCAGCGAATGCTGCGCGCTGAGCACCGCCGCGCAGCTCCCCGACCGGTCCACGCGCTGACGGGCCGGACAGTGGACGAGAAAGGAACTCACGTGTCCAGAAAGCGCTATGCGGTCTGCGGGCTCTCCAACCGCGGCCTGGCGGCGTTCGTGCACCCGCTGATGGGACTCTCCGGCGGCCGGGTGGACGGCGTGCTCGGCTACGGCGGCGCCGGCGACGACCTGTCCGCCTCCGGGACGGTGGTGGCCCTGGTCGACAGCGACCGGCAGCGGGTCGAGGAGTTCAACGCCCAGCTGCGTGCCGCCGGGGCCGCCGAGCTGCCGTACTACTCCCCCGACGCGTTCGACGACATGCTCGGCGAACTCGCCCCCGACGCCGTCATCGTCACCTCCCCGGACCGCACGCACGAGGCGTACATCGTCGCGGCCCTCGCCCGCGGCGTCGAGGTGATCACCGAGAAGCCGATGGTCAGCAGCGCCGCGGCGGCACGCGCGGTGCTGCGCGCCGAGAGCGCGTCCACCGCCAGGATCAAGGTCACGCACAACCTGCGGTACGCCCGCACGCACCGGGTGATCAAGCGGATGATCCTCGACGGCTCGATCGGCGCCGTGACGAGGGTGACGCTGGACTACCACGTGGACCTGCGCCACGGCGCGAGCTACTTCTCCCGCTGGAACCGGCAGCGCGCCCACGGCGGCCTGGCCGTCCACAAGTGCTGCCACCACTTCGACCTCGTAACTTGGCTGGTCGGCCGCGAACCGCTGGAGATCTTCGGCTACGGGGCCCTGAACTACTACGGCCCGCGCAGCCCGCACCGCCCGTCCCGGCCCGGCGCGGAGGGCGGCACGGGATCCGCCCCGACGGCCGGAGCGGGCGAACTCGACCCGTATCTGCGGGGGTTGCGCGACACCGGCGTGGTCCCGGAGGGGAACGGCACGCATGCGCGGACCGGCCTGTTCGGCCTGCCCTACGCCGAGCAGTACCCGGCCGACCGCCCGATGTACATCTACGACGAGGAGATCGACATCGAGGACACCTACAGCGCGGTGGTGGGGTACGAGGGCGGCGCGAGCCTGGCGTACTCGATCGACTTCTCCAGCACGTGGGAGGGGTACCGCCTCGGCATCAGCGGCACCCACGGCTCGATCGAGATGCTGCACGGCCGCACCGTGGACGGCGAGCCGCTGCCCGGCAGCGACCTGATCGTGCTGGCGCCGCTGTTCGGGAAGCAGTCGACGGTGCAGGTGGACGCGCCGCGCGGCGAGCACGCCGGGGCGGATCCCGAGATGCGCCGCGACCTGTTCGTCGAGCAGAGCGCCGAGTCACGGGAGTTGGGGCTGGCCGCCACCAGCCTGGAGGGCGCCTGGGCGGTGGCCCTGGGCGAGGGCCTGTGGCGGTCGGCCGTGGAGCACCGGCCGTTCCGCGTCGCGGAGCTGCTCGGCTGAGCGGGCGGCCCCGGGTCGCAACGGGACGTGCCCGGCGCGCCGGCGAGGTGGACTCGCCGGCGCGCCGGGCACGTCCGGGCGGCGGGCGCTACGGGCCGGACACGGCCTGGACGCAGGTCATCCCTCGTCGACCGCGGCGGGCAGTGCGTCGATGAGCTCGGCCGACTCGGCGGCCGACTCCGCGTCGAGGAACAGCCGGGCGCGGGAGGTCCGGCGCAGGATCGTCGACGGCCAGTCCGTGGTCGGCTCCAGCGACAGGGTGCTCCGCACGGCCTGCGCCTTGCGGGCCTCCGGCGTCGCCACCTGCACGCTCTCCGCCCCCAGCAGCGCGGGGATCGTCAGCGAGATCGCGGTCGAGGGCACCGAGGCGCGGTCGGCGAAGTGGCCCTCGCCGATCTGCTGGTCGATCGAGCGGGTGGTCAGCCGGACGACGCGCACCCACCGCGGGTCGTCGAAGTCCGCCTCGCCGGGCTCGTTGAACGCCAGGTGGCCGTTCTCCCCGATGCCCATGCAGGTGAGGTCGATCGGGGCCTCGCGGAGCAGCGCCTCGTAGCGGGCGCACTCGGCCTCGACGTCCTCGGCGGAGCCGTCGATGTACTCGACCCCGGCCGGCTGGAGCGGCTCGGCGATCCGTTCCCGGATCCACCGGCGGAACGAGGCCGGGTGCTGGTCGTCGACGCCTATGTATTCGTCCATGTGGAACACGGTGATCTTGCTCCACGGGATGTCCTGGGCGGGCAGCGCGGCGACGAAGGCGAACTGCGAGTTGCCGGTCGCCATGATCACACGCGCCGAACCCCGCTGTTCGACCGCCTGCCGCAGCACTCGGGCGGTGTGCTGGGCGGCGGCTGCCCCCATCTCGGCGGCGGTCGGGTGAATCTCCACCGGCAGGCTGCCGGCGCGGACGAGTCGAGCCGTGGTCAAAGGTTCCTCCTCGGAGTGCAGTGCGGGTAGCGCAACATTAGCAATCGCTTGCAGCAATCTCACTCCATCCATCAACGCTCCTCCTCAGGTCAGCCAAGAGCTCAGCGGGGAACCTGTTGAAACCCGAGGTCTGCACCAACTACATTGCTGCAACGCTTGCAGCGCGCCGCTCGCCGACCCCGAAACGAGGAACGATGACGGAGACACTCGAGGGCTTCAGCCCGGAAGGCGAGCCCCTCAGGGTGCGCTTCTCGCCGGCCGGCATCGAGGAGATCAGCCGGATCACCAGCGCACCCGACCTGCTGCTCGCTCCCGGCCTGATCGACATCCAGCTCAACGGCTTCGGCGGGGTGGACGTCAACGACGCCGACGGGGGCCGGCCGCTGGCCGAACTCCCGCCCCTGCTCTGGGCGCACGGTGTGACGACGTTCTACCCGACGGTCATCTCCGCGGCCGGCGACCGCGTCGCGCGCCTGCTCGCCCGCATCACCGCGGCGCGCGCGGCCGACGCCGACTTCGCCGCGTCCGTCCCCGGCATCCACCTGGAGGGGCCCTACCTGTCCGCGCGCGACGGCTACCGGGGCGCCCACGACCCGGCGATCCTGCGCGACCCGGACATCGCGGAGTTCGCGGGCTGGCAGGAGGCGGCGGACGGCCTGATCAGGATCATCACGCTGGCCCCGGAACGCGCGGGGGCGGCGGAGTTCACCCGGTACGTGACGGACCGCGGGGTGACGGCCGCCGCCGGGCACTCGGCCGCCTCGGCGGCGGACGTCGCGTCCTTCTGCCGGGCCGGCGGGCGCCTGTCCACCCACCTCGGCAACGGGCTCCCGGCGACCGTCGAGCGCCACGACAACGTGCTGTGGCCGCAACTGGCCGCCTCCCGGCTGTGGGCGACGTTCATCGCCGACGGGCACCACCTGCCGGCGCCGGTGCTCACCGCGATGCTGCGCGCGAAGGGGACCGGCCGCAGCGTGCTGGTCAGTGACGCCGTCACGGTCGCCGGCTGCCCGCCGGGCGACTACCGCACCGCCGTCGGCGGGAACGTCACGGTGGAGGACGGCGGCCGGGTCTCGCTGAGCGGCACGCCCTATCTCGCCGGCAGCGGCGCCTCGCTGGCGCAGTGCGTCCGGTGGGCCTGCACCACCGCCGGCCTGCCGGCCGCCGACGTCCTCGCCATGGCCACCCGGCACCCGGCGGACCTGCTCGGCCTCACCGACCGGGGCCGCCTCGCCGTCGGCGCGCGCGCCGATCTCGTCCAGTTCGAGCGCGACCCCGCAGGCCGGCCCGGCGCGGTCCGCACCACCGTCGCCGGCGGCGTGGTGCGCTACACGGCCCCGGAGCCCACCGGCTGAGCACGGCCGCGTCCGCACCCTGGCGGTGGACGGACACGCGCAGCGGGAACGCCCGGGCCTCCCCCACCCTCTACACAGCCGTAGACACGAAACGGGGCTGGAGACGGATCGGGCCGCCCGCGCACCTGGCGGCGCGGGTGACCGGGGTGCCCACCCCGGTGAGGGCCGTGCCGATGGACGAGCGCGACGACCCGCTGCCCGGGCGGCGGGGCCGGGGCCGCTTCCCGGGCCGGGGTGCGGCCCGCGGGATCGAGCGCGCGCTGCGCGGCCGCGAGACGCTCACCGCCACGGGCAAGACGCCGGAGACCACCGGCGGCTTCTGGCTGGCGCAGGCCCTGATCGCCGGCACCGGGGCATGCGCGGCCGCCGCGCTGTCGCAGGCCCTCGGGCGTCCGGGAGCCGTCGCGGCGACCGGGTGCCTGCTCGGCGCCGCCCTGACCGTGCAGTTCTGCGCGCGGGGCTACAGCGTCTGGACGTACTGGTCCGCGGTGGCGGCGACCGGGGTCGCGGGAGCCCTGGCCGGCGGCGCGGGGCGGAGCGCGCCGGAGGACCTGGCCGCCTGGATCGCCGTCGGCCCCGCGCTCCTCCTCGTCGCGGCCGCCGGTTCGCGTCGCCTGCCGGGCTCCGCGCCCGCTGCGGCGCGGCACGGGCCGCGGGCGCGCGAGGCTCTGTACTGGGCCGCGGCGCTCACCGCGTTCGCGGCCGCCACCGCCGCCGCTCGACTGACGGCCGCCGTGCTGCCGATGGGACGCGCGCTGTCCCCGGTGCTGCTCGCCGGGGTCGTCATCGGCTGCACGGCGGCGCCGTGGCTGGCGGGCGCGAAGTGGGCGGTGTGCGCCTGGATCGCCTGCCTGACGGTGCGCCCGCTCGGGGTCGCGTTCGCCCAGTGGCTGGCCGGCCCGCTCGACCGCGGCGGTCTCGGCTGGGGCCAGGGAGCGGTCTCGGTACTCCTGGGCGTCATCGCCGCGGGGCAGGTGGGCCGGTTCGCCGACGGCGAGGTGACCCCGGTCCGCCCGCACGGCGCCGGGGACCGGGAACCCGATCCCCGCGGTTCGCCGCGGGCGGCCGAGCAGAGCAGGTGACCAGGCCGTCACGGAGCCGGCCACCCGGGCGTCCCCGGCAGGGAAGTCCGCCGGCCCGGCCGGGCTCCACCTGCCGGCGCGCCGTCAGTCCAGGACTTCCCGCAGCCAGGACCGTTCCGCGCGGCTGGTGGCGCGGGCGATGGTGAGCATCCCGCGGCGGTAGGGGTCGTCGGTGTCGTCGACGCCCAGCAGGCGGTCACCGTCGTGGAAGAAGCTCGCCGGCTGTTCCAGGAACTGCAGCCGCCGGCGCAGTACCGCGTGCTGGTCCGCGACGTCGGGAAGCCGGGAGAGAAAGGCCAGGACCGTGAAGTACCGGGTGCTGTCGCTGATGTCCAGGCCGTCGGCCTCCCGCAGCCGGCGCAGGAGGTCGCGGCGGCCGGCGGCGGTCAGGCTCAGCGTGTGTCGCTGGGCGGCCGAGGCGCCCGGTTCGGTACGTCGCTCCAGCAGCCCGGCGGTGACCAGCCGGTTGATCGCCGGGTAGAGGCTGCCGTCACTGACCGGCCGTGCATGCCCGGACAACTGCGCTATCCGGTGGCGCAGTTGATAGCCGTGCAGCGGGCCCTCGGCCAGGAATCCCAGGATCGCGAGTTCGAGCATGCTGCTACTCTCGCACATCGAATCGAGGTATATCGAAGCGAGGTACATCGAAGCGATGGAGGAGGCGGGGATGACGTATACCGAGGAATGGGTGACTGCCCGGGCACGGGACGCCTACGACCACGGCCGGGCATCGTTCGATGTACGGCCCGAGCGGACAGCACTGCTGGTCATCGACATGCAGGACGAATTCGTCCGGCCCGGCTGGAGCCCCTACTGGGTGCCCGCGGCGACCCGGATGGCGCCCCGGCTGCGGCAGTTGGTCGAGACATGCCGGGCCGCCTGTGTCCCAGTGATCTGGACCATTTTCGACGACACGCATCTCGGCCTGGACCGGCCGCACGCCCTGCGTCATCTCCCGCACGCCGACACCGGCTGGCGTCGCCCCGGCCCCGCCGAGGTCTGGCCCCCGATGGGCCACCGACCGGACGAGGCCCTGATCCGCAAGCCCTCCTACGGCGCGTTCTACGACACTCCGCTCGACACGATGCTGCGCAACCTCGGCCGGGACACGGTCGTCGTCACGGGAACGCTCACCAACTACTGCTGCGGCACCACCGCCCGGCAGGCATATGAACGCGGCTACAAGGCCGTCGTCGGATCCGACGTCACGGCCACCGACGACGAGTCCCGGCAGGAACCGGAACTCGCGGTCCTGCGCAAGGGATTCGCGCTCGTGCTGACCGCCGAAGAGATCACGCACCGCCTGGCCACGGCCACCCACGCGCCGGATGGCGGGGGCCAGGCGAACGTTGCCCGATGCGGGCCCCAGGAGGAGATGCCGCTTTGACGGCCACGGCGATCACCCGGGCGCGGGGCCGGATCCAGGTGTCCCGGTCCAGGGCGAGGGCGACCCGACCCGGCCCGGCCCGGCCCGGCCCGGCCCGGCCCGCGGGATGGTCGCCCGATCCCTGACCGCGGGCGCGGTCCGTGGCGTTGCGACCGAGCGGCGAGCGGAACTGGGCTCGGGAGATGCCCGGTCCGGCTTTCGCAGACCTGGTCTGAGCGAGCCCGGTGACCGCGGAAATACCTGGTCGCGCCGGTGGCGGGGCGTGAAGGAGACTGGCGCGCG
>Ga0136643_10009594_pt1 | contig 14243 bp, 12 predicted proteins | sample TergutLab28metaG_FD_96883 | JGI IMG/M metagenome (GOLD analysis project Ga0136643, IMG submission 96883) | Labiotermes labralis P1 segment gut microbial communities from Petit-Saut dam, French Guiana - Lab288 P1 (version 3) (version 3) | ecosystem: Host-associated > Arthropoda: Insects >... | reverse complement strand
TTTTCAAAGTTTTGGTTTTTTGGGAGGCTGCGGGAAATTAAAAAAATTCCGAACCAACCACACCCCCCCCCCCCCCCCAGTACCAAACTAATACAAAGTGTATTTTCTACAAAATATTTACACTCATTGCAGAACGTAGCTGTCATCTCTGCCCCATGTCCCTCAGCTGTCACAAGATATCCCAGCGGATGTAGGTTTCCTTTGTGATGAAGCCACCGTAATGGGTGTCGCGATAAAAGAAACACCCTGTATAAGAGGTCAAGCCATCAGTCGTGATAACGTCGAATTGCAGAGGCATAAAAATGTAAGATACAATAAGCAACGCAATTCTCAGCCACATCAGTGTGGTGCACACTCCGATGTTTTGGAGACTGTCTCTAACACCAGGACCGGTTAATTTACGTGCCTCCAGGTGCTGTCGTGCTACCGTTCATTGGCCACACATATGGTTGCCGAATCCCCAAAGAATAATAGAATGATGTACCGGAGGAAGAAGCCAGATGGGAAGGCCTGGAAATAGATGTGATGCTGTTATTCGGAGGGATGCTGTAGATTTGCTGCACACATTGAACTGAATGCGGCAGCAAGGTAGACAGACGGCTGGAGGAAAGAGATCGAAGAGGTAAAAGTTAAAGTAAAGGTACGGGTAAAGTTCACCCTATAACAGGTCTCGAAGGCCCAGAGGTGGAGTAGAGGTATAGCTCTACTCTTTGTTTCACCTCGGCACTATATGGAAGTGGTTGGTCAACGCAACGCCCCGGCCGCTTTACCCCGGGAACAAGAACCGGTACCTATTGTATAGGAAGATGGGTGGGCCCCAGGACCCGTCTGGACGAGTGCGGAAAATCTCGCCCACCCCCCGGGACTCGACCCCCGGGCCGTCCAGCTCGTAGCGAGTCGCTATACCGACTGCACAGTTATAGATGCAGAAATTGTCACAGTTTCTGCGAGACTATATTATATAAAAAGTTAATGAAATACCGTAACCTTGGACGTCATGGTGTGGAAGAGGGGCACAAAAATCCTAGCCACCAGATCGCCGTGGTGACGTGTCGCTTAACATTTCTGGGTCCTCAGCATGGAACTTGGGGGCGCTGCAATCCTGAAGGTCGCGGGTTCGATTCCCGATTATGTCATTGGAATTTTTCATTGACATAATCGTTCCGGCCGCACTGTGGTCCTGGGGTTGACTCTGCCTCTAACAGAAATGAATACCAGGAATATTTCTTCGGGGGTAAAGGAGGCCTGTGCGTAGGGCTGACAACCTTACCACCTTCATGTGCCACTTGTCTTGACATCTGTGAGCCTCAACTTCCTGGAAGCCTCAGGGCCTGTCCAGACCTGTAATGGGATTGCTTTACCTTTATCTTTTGTATGGAACTTTCCTCAATTCACCGTTCTGGTACCTCAAATTATGATGTGGCTCATAGATTTTTTGGGGAAATCTGTGCACCTCTGATGCAGGACATCATGGCAGAAATGTCTGGCAGTTCCTTACGCCTTTCACACACGCAGCCAGGGCGGAAGGCCACACTCTATTACTATCGCGCAGCCGCTACCGGAGTCCATCGGTCAAACGGTGTGGAAATTTCCACATTATTAAATGACACTGCGGTAAAGCGACCAGGAGGGCACAGTACATACGAATCATCTGAAGCTCTACGCCACTTCGAGGTGGGTGAGATCAGTTCACAGAAGGAGTCCATTAGTTTGAAAGCTTCGTAGATCCGCGCTGTTCTTCACGTGCAGCTGAACCCTCCGTATTCAGCCCATAGCCCTGTGACTTGACTGACGTAACATTCATGGAATATGGTTAAGATTTACTGAGAGACTCGAAGCAGAATGATGACAGTGAGAACACTACGGCCTATTTAAACGTGTCTTATCAAGAAGCCTAGTTAAGCCTTGGATTACTGACTGGATACAATATGTACACAGCCTCGGTCTGTTCTCCAGCAGTCCTCGGTGGTACAGAGTAACAGTATTGCCAGTTTTTTGTTTGTTCTTTAACGTTCCCCTGACTCGAAATTATCAATATGCAAAGAGAATGTTGTTTTTCAGTACACTATATTCGTTTCAAATCCAACTGGACCATTTTGTACTCATTGTAGTTCTGTCTGCCCAACAACCAAGGACAGTGAAAGACCGGAAATGTTGCCAGTGCTCAGCATGGGTGTGCAAGGGCCACTTTAACAATACAATTCAAATGGCAAGCAACAATTGCAAGGAACGATCAAAGTAAATTTTCATTCCAATTTCTGTTCTAAACTATATTACAATAAATTTTAGGCATTTCATTATACAGGATGTTTCAGGAGGAATAGTAAATATTTTAGGAGGTGGTAGTATGGACTATTCCGAGTAAATAAGTTTATATAAACATGTGTCCAATTTTCAGTGGGTGTGGAGATACGGCTGTTTGAATGTTACGCATAAAAAAGCCTTACAAAAGGTATGAAGGAAAGACAAATTATGTATTGACTGCATTTATTGGTTACGTAAATGATCTCAATAAATTGCAACAGATCAAAGTAAGTATTAAAAAATCCCACCATCGACTTCAGTGCACTTTTCAACCCTCTTGGCAACAGTACGTGTAGCTCTCCTGAGGTCGTCTTGGCGTTCTTGCTTTATGAGGGCAGCACTATTCATAATGCGAGCGGCCAATTCGTCTCTTGTGTTTACTTTTTCTTTGTACACTTCGCTTTTTATCCATCCCCACAGACAATAATCTGATCTGCACGCGCCAACTTCAAACAGCTGTATCTTCACACCCACTGAAAATTGGACACATGTTTATATGAACTTATTTACTCGGAATAATCCATACTACCAACTCCTTAAATATTTACTATTCCTCCTGAAACAACATGTATAAAATGTCACACCCTGACACACTTTCATTCTTATATAAAACCTTTGTTTTTAACACCCTTCTGCGAGAAAGCTTCCCAGAACTAACATTAAGTTTCACCTAATTCCCACGGTTTATGTGACAAGCTCAAATACCCATAAATTTACAATGGAGAGCAGAGGTATAGCCTTACCTCACCAAGCGTTGAACTCATTCCTACGGTGAGAGTGGCAATCGAAGCTAATTTCACTGTACAAACTGCAGCCATTCACTGGGCATTGTCCCCGTGTAGAGTCGGACTAAACTCCACACATATTTGTACAATGTGGAGATTATAAACACTCTGTCCTGTCATACATGCGTGTTTATTTACTGTGAATTATTCAGTACAAAAACAACAAACAAGACATTATCTTACTAATTATATTCGGATTTCATCTGCATTCCTAATAATGCAGCTATAAACCAGTCCAATGCCACATTTTGAGCAGAGCTTGCTATGGTGCGGAAACTTGGACACTTCGGAAAGTGGATCAGAAATACCTGGCAAATTTGAAATGTGGTGCCGGAGAAGGATGGAGAAGATCAGTTGGACCGATCGTGTGAGGAATAAAAGAGTATTACATAGAACCAAGGAGAAGAGGAATATCGTACGTAATATAGAAAGAAGGAAGGCTATATGAATTGGTAATATCTGGTGTTGGAACTGCTTGGCAAGGCACTTTATTGAATCATAGATAGAGGGAAGGATAGAAACGAATGAAGGACGAGGAAGAAGAAGTAAGCAGCTACTGTATGTCCTTACGAAAAATAGAGGTACTGTAAATTGAAAGAGGACTCACTAGATCGCACACCATGGAGAACTGTATTTGTAAGAGGCTATGGGCCTGTCGTAAGGCGGACTGCTGGGTGAATGAATGAATATTGAAGCTGGCAAAGGAGAATTTATTTAAAAACTAAAGTGATCCCGTTACATGCCCGGTGTGGCCCAGAGGGTGGGTAGAGGTATAGCTCTACTCTTCCATGACCGCGGCACTAGAAGGGGGTGAGGGGTCAGCAGCACGCCCCGGCCGCATTTTACCCCCGGGAAAGACCCGGTACCAATTTTACAGGAGGCTGGGTGGGCCCCAGGGCCGGTCTGGAAGAGGGGAAAATCTCGTCACCACCGTGATTCGATCCCGGACCGTCCAGCTCGTAGTCAGTCACTAAACCGACTGAGCTACCCGGCCCACAGGAGGATTTATTATGGCATGATTATCGTTGCATTGCTCGTTGCTTTGCTTATTACTATAGTTTCAGCCGAAGATGCCAAAATTCTGAGTGGAGAGAGAGACTGATCAGAAGAGCGGAAAGTAAGAATTTAGATGCTGGACGCCCTACCGGAATTTGAAGGTGTTATAGCAGAAGCTTCGAGGGGCCGTGTAGCGTAGTCGATATAGTGACTGGTTACGGGCTGGACGGTCCGGGGATTGAATCCCAGAGTGGGCAAGATTTTCCGCACCTATCCAGACCTGCCCTGGGGCCCACCCAGCCTCCTGTACAATGGGCACCGGGTCTTTCCCGGCTGTAAAGAGCCGCCGGAGCATGACACTGACCCCTCACCCCCTTCTAGTGGCGTGGTCAAGAAAGAGTAGAGCTATACTTCTACTCCTCTACGGGCCGTACAGCCTGTACAGAACCGCAATGCCTGCTCAACGGTGCACTTTACCACTTGTAACAGACTCTTCACAGTGTCAGACCTTTCGGTGCCCGACGTTGAAACCGGATAGTTGGCAATACAAATCGAAGTAGAGTAATATTAAGGCAACATACATTTTTCAGAAGTTGGTAACTCTGTACCAGTCTAGATGGAATCAAACCGAAAAGAGAGTAAACTTCTTTGACGCTTACCTTAGCAGTGAGCTGTGTTCGCTGAGAATCAGAAAACAGTGTGTGTATGCATGCACGTGTGTACATCTTTATACATAATTCATTACCTCAAAATACACGAAAAGTGTATATGTGAAGTTTATACTTCAGGAAAACGACCGGGTGTGGCTAACGACTTATTCGATTATGCAAAACCAAACCACTGTGTCTTGGACAGGGTTTATATCATCGTAAAGAGAGATTTAATGCGTATGACAGAATGACATTGACCAGTGGCGTACCCAGGAATTTTTTTCGGGGAAGGGGTTCAACAAATTCAGTCGAGGACAGAGGACAGAGAGAACGGGGTTCTGGGGGCGGTAACCCTATAGTCAGGGGTCCTGGAAACAGCTGTAATTTGGTATAAGAAATTTCATTTCTTATAGTAAAATTTTCTTAATTTTTGGTACTTTAAGACTTGATGATTTCAACCAATTTATTTGTTATTGCTAATGTAAAACAATTGCGAACTGGCGGTAGTTTTAGAATTTTACTGCCTTTTTTTCCGAACATCTTGGGGTGTTGGCTTCCTAAATTCAGCAATTTTTAACAGTTTTCACGATCGAGTTGTGTTTGGCACGATTTTGGAGGGCTTTCGGAACTTCGGGGGAGGCGGGGGTTTGAACCACCCAAAACCCTCCCCCTCGGTACGCCACTGACATTGACCCAGGACTTTCGTTGTCCAGAAGCACTGGAAGAACTGTGTAGAATAAACGTGCTCTTCCGTTAGAAGCGTCACTACAGACAGCATTCGTCATCTGGCAGCGCGCAAAGTTCATCAAAGTCAACACTTGGAAACTAGCTGAAATATGATGTATTTCCTGTCACATCCCGCTGTTTCGTAGGCAGAAGTAATGGTATTTTGAACAAATGAAAGCGGAGGGATAACTAACAACGAGCACACGATTTATTGTCAGAGCCAGTGGTGTACCGAGTGGGGAGTTGGGGGGGGGGGTTCACCCCCTCCCCAAATTCCGAAGGCCCTCCAAAATCGTGCCCAACCAAGCCGATTGTGAAAACTGTTAAAAATTGCTGAATTTAGGAAGCCAATACCACAAGATTTTCGGAAAAAGACAGTAAAATTCTAAAACTACCGCCGGTTCGCAATTGTTTTACATTGGCAATGACAAATAAATTGGTTGTCATCATAAATAGTCTTAAAGTACCAAAAATTAAGAAAATTTTACTATACGAAATGAAATTTCTTGTACCAAATTATAGCTGCCTCCATAGAACCCCTGACTAGGGGCAACCGCCCCCCAGATCCCCTTTCTCGATGTCCTCTGTCCTCAACTGAATTTGTTGAACCCCCCCCCACCCGAACAAAATTCCTGGGTACGCCACTGGTTAGAGCAAAAGTAGTTCTTATTTTTTCCGTGACGACGAACGCTTACGTAAATAAACTGATGATGAGTCCTGTGCGGTAATATTTCTGTCATTGTTACATCCATCAGCTGGAAGCCTGTTAGATGCACTTACTGTAAGTTTCAAATTAAGGGAAATAGAGATGAAACATTCGCTAAGTCGTGAGTAACAAGGAAGTGCCACTCAGCAGTGTAATAAAAGCCACCAAGTTCATTCATCTTGCAGACGCATTATTGATTTGTACATCTCACTTGAGGTAATTAAAACCACGCACAAAACAGTTCTGTCGCAGCCGCAACTGGTTGCAACCCTTATTAATGTTTTCTTGGTTGTAATTTATTGCAATTGATTTTCAACCTTGCTTTAAAATACGCAATCAGGATGCTCGAAGGAGGCCAAGAAGTACTGAAACTGGTTGGGAAATTTCGATTACTGGTCTGATATCTCTATTAACTATCCATAGGCATAGTAGAAGGAGGTGCTGATACGGCCTTAGCCCGTCTTACTTCCCGATGTCGTAGGACAGCATCGATAGTGTCTTTGGAAAGAGGGGTCTGTTCATGTGCCGAACTGCAAGTCTTTTCTTGTTACAGATGCTGAAAGGAAGCCTATCAGGCGACGCGCGCGATTTCAACAACGTGGAGACGCGAGCTGTCATACAAGTATTTTTTCCCGCTGCAAGGCAAGGCGCCGAAGGAAATTCACGCCATTCTAATAGAAACATTAGGGGAGCATGCAGCATCATTTGCCACCGTCAAAAACTGGATGGCCCAGTTTAAACGTGATTTTTCCACCTGTCATGCGCCTCGTCCTGGACTACCCAAAACAGTTACCACTTCGGAGATTAACTGATCAAATTCACGAGCTAATCTTGGAAGACCGCAAAGTGGGCCCCGAAATGCCTGAACGCGGATCAAAAACGTCAAAGGTGCCAGTCGTCGGAGCAACTTTTGGAATTTTTTCGGCGCGATCCAAATGATTTCCTGTCGCGATTGGTGACCACGGACGAAACCTGGTTATATCACTATGACCCGGAGACAAAAGAAACAATTAATGGAGTGGCGGCGTGGCGGCTCCCCCCGCCCCAAAAATTTTCTAATATCAAAAATCCGCTGGAAAAGTTCTCGCCTCGATTTTTTTTTAGATCAAGACGACATCCTCCTCATTGATTATCTTCCAAAGGGCCATATAATCAACGCGGAGTATTACTCATCTCTGCTGGTGCAATTGAAGGACACTTTGAAGGAAAAACGCCGCGGGAAGTTCACCAAAGGGGTCTTGTTCTTGCACGACAATGCCCCGGCTCACCGGAAACTTGCAACCCAGAAGCAACTGGCCTACCTGAGCTTCCAGAGTCTTGATCACCCATCCTATTCACCGGATCTGGCCCCGTCGGACTACCACCTGTTCCCTGGACCGAAGAAAACAATTACTAATTCGTCATTTTTCGTCCGACGCGGAGGTCATTGCTGTCACGGAGACCTGGTTGGACGGACAAGAATCTGAATTTTTTTTGAGTGGCTTGCAGAAGTTAGAGCACCGAGCTAAGAAGTGTATTGAGCTTCGTGGGCAGTATGTTGAATAAATCCCGAGTTTGGTCGCTGTAGCTTGTTTCCTTCCTAGTCGGGCTAAGGACTTATCAACACTCCCTCGTAATTTTAGTAATGTTGCATAGTTTCGATTGATGGTCAATTGTTAGGCGATGGGAGTGTTGGTGAAACGATACTGGCAGCGGAGCAGCTAGTACTCGGTAAAAAATATTCGTCACAGTGTTATTCAGTCTACCACAAATCCGACCTGGAGTGCCCTGGGATGGAACCCAGGCCTCCGGAGTGAGACGCCAGCTAATAACTCTTTGATTGTCAAGTTACTGGGCAAAACGTTTGTTTTTTTATGGCACAAAAACCCCCAGTGGGCCAGGGCTTCCTCATTCACGAGGTTTCTACGTCACACACAACGACGCACTACAGTCGGTAGGACTTCTCTGGACGATTGATCAGCCCGTCGCACAGACCTCTACCTGACAACACACAACACTCACAACAGACAGGCCTCCGTGCCACCCGTGTGATTCGAACCCACAACCTCAGCAGGCGAGCGGCCGCAGACCCACGCCTTAAGCGCGCTATAAACTCTCAGTTAAATTGAGCGATTTTATTGTGTGACGTCATACCTCACGGAAAACTGAGTAAACTGCGCAGTTTTGACAGGCAATAGCGCAGGCCTCAGAAGTGTCCTTTCCAATCGTCTTTCACACACAGAACTGCGCAGTTCACTCACGGAATCCCACAGTTTCCTCAGTTTACCTGCCCACACCACAATGGCATCATCTCAAGGCACATCCGTTTCTAGCAATCCATTCAACAGATGAACATCGCATGATATATTCCTTTCCAAATACCACTTCTTACTGCACATTTTACGCTTTCTTTTCTTCTTTTCGGATAACATTATGGCCGATGTGGCTAGCAAACAGTAAACGACAGCCTTGTTTTTATCCACCAGAGTCACACGCACAAGAAGACACACAGAACTGACAAACCTGATGGGAAACCTGTGCTGTGCCAGAGAACATTCAGCTCAGTTTTTCGTGCAGTTTTCTTTTTTTACACAGTTTAACTTAGAGTGAATGGGGCCCTTTAGGGTGTATGTGGCCCTCTAGACCGCGCGGCCACTGGGATCAACACTGGCCATAAATAGACATAAATGAAAAGTTAGGCGCTAGTAGAGAGGTTGGTCTAGAAGTGTCTGTTCATGTCTCGTCACTAGAATGCACGACAAACTCTCAGCACAACAGATAACGCTGTTTCCTGTTTTCTGCAGGCGCAATTCGTCCGTGGTGCCGCGTGTCGCCGCCTCAGTGTGATTCGCAGCCTTGCATGAACGGCGGACTGTGCACAGAGGGTTGGAACAGGTTTATCTGTGACTGCACGGCCACCAGCTTTACAGGTCCCACCTGCGGCAAAGGTACGTGTAACATCTGTGTCTGCTGTGTCCTGGATATAGCGCGAAAGGCTTCCTGTTCTATGCTGAAGTACATTGTTATGTTTCACTCAATTATTATACCAACCACTGCACATATATAAAATTGATAAAATTTACACATTAAAACATTAAAAGCGCTCCGACATGTTTCGTTCCTAGGACCATCATCAGGGAGCCATATCGTCCTTGCTAAAGTCACACTATAAAAAGTCACAGATTAATTTCGCTGTACCAGTTGGGTATTGTGGCAGCCTGCCTTACGATAGGTCCATAGCCTTTTTCAAAGCGAGTTAGTGTTTCCCTTTTGCATTTTCCAGTACCCTTTCGTTCGTTTAACATCTTCCAGTAGCTGCTTACGTATTCTTTCTCGTCTTCCCGTCACTTCTATCCTTCCTTATTTCCTTCAGTAAAGTGTTTTAGAAGACACTTCCTACCCTCCTGTTTCTGAAGCCTAACAATTTGCGCTAAAATGTGGTCTTATGTGATTAATAAAGATGCTGATAAGCATAAAGTGCCGTTCTAAGCTAAATAATTTCATATGTTAGTTTGATGTTAAATATTTCTAAATAAGGAGTAGTTATGGGGCAGCCGTGGCCCGTTTGGGGGCAATGTCCAGGACCCAAAAAGTGAAAAATGAAAAATGTTGGGTTTCAGTGGGCCCCAAAATGGGCAAAAGGCTCCAGGCTCAACGTGAAGAAAGTGTTTTTGAGTTTCGGCTCACGGTGGGCCCAAATTAAAAAAATGGCAAGAGCCCCAGGGTGAAAATTTTTTTTTGGTCTTATGTAATTAATATAGATGCTGATAATCATAAAGCGCCGTTCTAAGCTAAAAAATTTCTTATGTTAAAATGTTGTTACATATGTTTAAATAAGGCAGTACCATTTCAAGATTTCGACTGCTTGGCTCACCAGCAGCGTTCACTACACAGGGAAGAATTTTAGGCGCGTTCGGAAAACTACTGCCTAAAGTAACCGCCAGATTTGTTACGTCATCGTTTGTCTGCCAGTCAACTCGACGTTATTGGAAGTATTTTCGTGAAAAATTGCGTCGACAATTTTCGCTGAAATTTTTCGACTTTTTCCAGTCTTGGTGAATATCTGAAAATAATAACAGACCCTCTGCGTGAGTTCCTACAGGAGCCTACATTTATGATTTTCAATTGAGACATCCCCGTTGTTTGCTGTACTCCACCTGTCCAAAGATCAGCCTGAAAATGGCTCTACAAATATGGCCGAAACATGTAGCTGGAATTATAATCTAATATAATTTAATCAAATACAAAGTTGTGTCTGATTTATTATATATTTTTGATATTATATTTTAGCCTACATTTATGACTTCTTTGGTTTCTGTCGTTACCGTCGTTTGCTTGGCTACTCAAATCGTCACCGTTTTTATGGTTAAATTTGTTACCATAATTGCTTTAGTTACTTATGTTACCATCGATTTTATGGTCACGGAAACGTTGGTTACCCAAATGACCAATGTTCTGTGGTTAAAATGCTTATTTTTGCTGTAATGCCTAACTTTATCACGAAGCTATGTAAATGTACGGCCAATCGCGACTGTTGTATATATGGGTATTTATTGTGTATACTACATGTTTCGGCCTTTTGTGGTCTTTATCAGGTGCATCTAGGTAGGTTTTCACCCTTTTTTGTAGGCCACGCAGGCTCTTAGAGTGAGTAAGAGGTATAGCTCTACTCTGTTCTAGGACCTTCGGCACTAGATGGGGGTGGGGGGTCAGCCCCACACCCTTGCCGTCTCTACCCCCGGGAAAGACCTGGTACCCATTGTACAGGAGGCTGGGTGGGCCCCAGGGCCGGTCTGTACGGGCGGAAATTCTCGTTCCCATCGGGATTCGATCCCGGACTGTCCAGCCCGTAGTCAGTGGCTATACCGACTGAGCTACCCCCCCTCCCCCACACACACACACACACACACACACATATAAATAACGCAAAGGTAAAGTTCACCCTAGAACAAGCTACGAAGGTCCAGAGGGGGAGTAGATTTATAGCTCTACTCTTTCTTTAACATCGGCGCTAGATAGGGTAGGTGGTCAACGCCACGCACCGGCCGCTTTACCCCTGGAAAGACCCACTGAATCGGTGGGTGGGCCCCAGGGCCGGTTTGGACGGGCGGAAAATCTCGTCCCCACCGGGATTCGATCCCGGACCGTCCAGCCCGTAGTCAGTCACTATAACGACTGAGCTACCCGACCCACTATCAGGTGTATCTAATTGCAGTAAATACTAGAAGGAAGGATAAGTGCAATCATTAGATTACAATGCTAGAATAAGATCTTATTCTTTGTAGTTGAAGTGGAGAATGGAGCTTCGTCTAAGGCAGATACTATAAAGATGTAGTATAGAGAAGGTTACGTTGTTAAAATCCGAGTCTCTGACTACTAATCATGGGGTCTCGGGTTCGATTCCCGGCACTACCGTGGGAATTTTCCCTGAAGGGGAGGATTCCCGCGGTGACCATAATCTGGGTAGATTGGTAGAATTTAGGTTTAAGGGCTCTCCTGGCACTACATTCTCCTATATCACCACTCACATCATCGGAACAACGTAACTGCGTCTCTTGGGCGTCCCAACCTCATAAGTCGGTTACACTCCTGCCATGCCCAGGAGGGAGGACCGCGAAGTCCACAAGGACATGTGGTGGCATTGGGGGGGAAAATGTACAAATCTGTAGCAGTTTGCTATTGACGAATGTACAAACGTAACGTAAGGGTAAATTTCCTGCTGGACAGGCAGTGATGGCCCAGAGGAAGAGCAGAGATATAGCTGTACTCTTTCTTTAGCTGGGTGCTACTGGGAGTTGGTGGTCAATGCCAGGTCCCGGCCGCTTTATCCCCGGGAATGACCCGGCACCTATTTGAGAGGAGGCTGTGTGAGCCCCAGGGCCGGACTGGACGGGTGCCGAAAATCTCGCACCTGCACACGTTTCAAAAAGGGTATCCATATTTTTGGGATTTTGTACTATTTTTTGGATAGATTATGCTGGGTTTAAGTTATATGTACCTTTCTGTGACATGAACCGGAGTAGCCTAGTCGGTGCAGTGACAGCTGCATGCTAGCGGTTTCGGGTTCGAATCCCAATAGAGGCAAGAGATTTATTTATTCTCCAAAACTTCCTGACTGGTTTTGGGGCCCACCAAGCCCCCTATTCAATGAGCACCGGTGTTCTATCCTGTGGATAAGGCTGCCGAGGCGTGAAGCTAACCACTCACCTCAATCTAGAGCCGAGGTTAAGAATTAGTGGATCTGTACCCCTCTTCCTTCCTTCATATTGTGGACAGGGAAAATTTTGCGTTTTGTTTTTTCCTGTAGCTTCTATGGAGTTTCTTTTTATGTTCTTGGATTATACGTTGGTTTTTTCGTGTCTGCTTCTTACAGTCATGAGTTTCGACATCCTCGTTGTGTTCAATGAAATAACTACTGTAGAGTGTGTGTACTGGTGTGACTCACGTACAGTGTGTGTACTGGTGTGACTGATGTACAGTTTGTGTACTGGTGTGACTCACGTACAGTGTGTGTACTGGTGTGACTGATGTACAGTGTGTGTACTGGTGTGACTGATGTACAGTGTGTGTACTGGTCTAACACAACTAAATTTATTCCTACATGTTGTTGTATATTGTATATTGTATACTTCAGTGTAATTACACAGGACACATAGACATAATACGACACCTACCGTAGATTTAACTATAATTAGATTAGACACAGCTTGGTAACAGCATGGACCGCTCATGTAACTCAGACCGCCCAACCTTTCTGACAGATACGAGATATCGTGCCCACTTTACCCCCTCCCTACCCCATATAAACAGCCCATGTATGTTTTGTATAACTGCTTAATAAGTATTTCATGTACGGCCTGAAGATGGCCATTATCAAGCGCCGAAACATGTAGCTGTAGCTTATGTAGAAAATACTTCATATTCTACCAATAAATATAGATGTGTTAGACCTATACACACAGCCGACATTAGTTATTTCTTACATTTTAAAATTTGAAAACAAAAAATACCGCATATTATATTTCGAAATATTTAGAGTATTGTTAATATTAATTAATAATATATTTAATTGCAAACGGGCTGTCGCCCGGTGGCAGTGGTTTTAATGCATGTACATAAATATGAAATAAGGATCTAAGACATTTAAGTCGGGAGGGCTACATAAGAAGCATGTAGTGGCAACTTGGAATGTTGGGAACCGTCTCAGCATTTGCTTATAGACACAGGGAAATCAAGAAAAACCAGCGTCGAGGTGGCCGGTCGCAGGACCTTCCGAATACAGACTTCTAGCCAACAGTCCGGCAACTAAAGTAGAAACAGCAATACACAAACGGTACAACAATACGCATGAGGTAACAAAGATATACACAAGATAATAACACAATACCCAGAAGACCAACTGCAGTAGGCAGCAATGCATATAGGAAAAGTGAACAACAATACACGTTAGGTTATGGAAAATATAACGAGAACTCGCTTAGTTTCTGGCGGAATGATAAAAGGTGTGTTATATGTGTCGTTTAACAGCTACTGTGGTGGCGAGAACATTGACTGTGGGCTGCTGGTTTAGTCACAAGTCTCGTTCGACTGTAAGTGATGAAGCTAGCTTTTTGTTCCAGAGTATTATTATTATTATTATTATTATTATTATTACTGATGAGCTGCTGGTTATGTGCTTCTTTATGCACGTAAAAACTTTTCTATGGTGTTAAGGTGTGCCCTTTTATGGTATACATGGTACCTAAAATGTTGTCTATGTAGTCAGTTCCCCCCCCCCCAGAGACCAAACCCAATCATTTCTGATTGATCTTAAATAGATGTATCACTGGGTGTGTTTCCTACATGCCATTAATAGTGACTGTCAACGTGACTGTTGAATGTCTTCGGACAGATTGTAGCATTCTTCTTCTTCTTCCATTGGCACTACAGCCCACTGTGGGCTTTGGCCTGTCGAACAATGTCCTTCCATTTTTACCTATCTGCCACCAACTCTCTCCATCTTCTCACTCCCAGCACTTGAAGATCTCTTTCTACTTCCTCTTTCCATCTTTTCCTGGGTCTTCCCCTTCTTCTCGTCCCTTCCAGTTCTTGAGTGAA
>Ga0136643_10009593_pt1 | contig 14244 bp, 10 predicted proteins | sample TergutLab28metaG_FD_96883 | JGI IMG/M metagenome (GOLD analysis project Ga0136643, IMG submission 96883) | Labiotermes labralis P1 segment gut microbial communities from Petit-Saut dam, French Guiana - Lab288 P1 (version 3) (version 3) | ecosystem: Host-associated > Arthropoda: Insects >... | reverse complement strand
TGAAAGTCGCTACAAGAACAAATAATTCATGTACAAATTATCAACAAATGACACAGAAAGTCCACCATTCACAGCACACAGTATTTATGAACACACATGCTCAGACTGCAATGTATATAAAAAGAACTTTAAAAAAATACGGTAACAAATACTCTCATGTCAGAATGTTATTGTGACTTTGATCAATATATGGCACATGTGAAGCAGATGGTACATATCACACCTCAACGTAGTCACCACTCCCATCTCAGCATTTGCCCCACAATAGCACCAAGGTTTCAACAAGATGGAGTTATGACACACAGCAAATTCAGCAGCACCAATGTTGTGCAGATTCTTTGGTGACCATATTGTTTCTTCAGACTTGTGGTCCCTTTGATCTCTGGACCAACACTACTGGATTTGTGTATATGGGGATTTTTGAAAGAGAATATTCATAAAAACAGTCTGCACATGTTCGAAGAAATGAAACAGATTATTCAGCTGTGTACTTCAAGCATCACTGAAGAAACTTATCACCAGGTTACATCAAACTTGAGGAAGAGTAAATGCATGTATTGCTGCGGATGGTTGACATTTTCAGCACCTAATATAACATTATTTGTTTTCTGATTGTGCCAATAAGTTGATTGCATGCTGGTGGTGTACAGAGATACAGTATCTTTTTATGAAGCTAAAACTATGCATAAAATTTATGTTTTTGAATCACAAATGTCTAACTGGAAACAAGAGATAGGGAGTGTTAGTTATGTAGGCAGTGTGCTTGTGTGACAACATTTAAGTGCATGTAAAAATACTTGTGCCACAAATCAACTGCTACTGCTAATGGAGGCAAAATAGGACAGACGTGTAGTTTATGGACCAAATGAACTGCTGCAATTAAACACTTTGAAAATACAAGGAGAGATTATTGTATTTTGATTTATTATACTAAGAAAACGGGCAGTTTTACCAATTCATTTTTTATTTATTTTTTTTTCAGTAATACTATCTATGTAGCAATCAACCTATGTGGGTGGGAGGTCTCAAAATTTGGGGATCCTAGGCATGTGCCCACTCTGCCTATTGGTATAATATGGCACTGATGGTGTCAGTAGCACCATTTGGCACAGTTTTTTGAAATGGTAGTGAGAAGAGACTTTTAACATTAAATTCATTAAAGGGTTGAACAAGAGGAGATAAAATGGGCGAATGAAGAGTCAGTTATTGCCAAAACATAAAAAGCAAACTAAGGACAGGGATAGTTGAAAACTTTGAGAGAATGAATGAGATGGCATGAGTTCAAAACAGGCTTTCAGCCTGACTGAAGGACTGAATGGATGAGTACAAATATGTGTGTGAAAACTTAAAGGTTCCTTGAAATGGTAATTGAGAAGCTTCTCCTTTAATAACTGAAAGTCATTTAGCTTTGCATGTGTTATTTTGTGAATTGTTGTGTTCTTACATCATGTATGCTGTGATATCATTCTTTTTCATGTTTTCATCTTTTTCGTGCCTGCTTTGTCACATTCCCTTGCACTTGGAGAATTTCCAAATGGTATGACATAACTTGAATGTAAAAAAATTTCAGGATGTTTTTCCCTAAATATGTCTGTGTCCCATTGGTAATGAACAATGAATTGAAATGTAGTAAATGAAGAGGGCATGGCTGGATGTGGAGTCTGAATTGAGAGTGAAAATGCATCTTGTGACAGGTATTGCCTCAATAATACTGTAGGAAATGCACTGTCAGTCTTTCCAATAATTTGATGAGCTCAGTAGTAGTAGTAGTATGAGATACAAAAACTGATTCAAATTAGCACTGTCAGTCTTTCCAATAATTTGATGAGCTCAGTAGTAGTAGTAGTAGTATGAGATACAAAACTGATTCAAATTAGCAACATTGCAAACTTTGTAAAGTGGAAGCAGTACTGGTGCTATTCCTAGAATGTGGTACCTTGCCCATTGTGTTATACATGGTGGATATGTTTACCACAGCTAGCTTTACACAAAATATAAAGATATACCAGCTACAAGAGGTAATTTATCCATTTGTGGAACCACTGAAAATCAGTTATGATAGTTTAAAGACATCGGAAACTGTTGTAACCACAATGAAGATAATGTTGCAGACCTCTGTAACCATGTTTGAAGCATGATAGGCAATGTATGTATAATGTAACATTGTGGTGCATTCATAAAATGAATGTTGCAGTGGAACCACAACAATGCATTCTGTGGGTATTGTTGAGCTGCATGTCACTGTCAGCTGTAACAAAATTGAATGGTGCACAACAATGCTTTTATGGCAAATTTAGCTTGACAGCAACAAATAAAGGTATGTAGGTCTTCACGTAAAGTACCCAATGCTGCACTGAAGCATAAGAATGTTCATTTGCCAATGGCCTTCTTTAGACATGCAATTTGGCTAAACAGATCCTAGTGACAAGTCATTGCACAGTTTATCAATTTTTGTAAGTGTTGCCATAAAACATTTTACAAGATGAGATGGATTTAAGCAGTTATGAAGCAATAAGTATTAAGTAATATGAGTGTGTGTCTTTATTGTTGCCTTAGTTCTATGGCGTGCAAATCACATCTTTTCTGCGCCACGTTATATTGTTACCTGTGACCTATCTGGCTGTACAATATTTCTCCACAGTATCTTATGAATGGCACAAATTTCAGAAAGAGGTTATTGAATCTAATGTGTGTTTTGATTTTTTCTACAATTTTGCCTGAAATGTTTCTTATTCTAAGAAGAATTCAGCAAAATATTAACATAACTGTACATAGGTCTTCATGTAAAGTAATTGTTATTCTTGTCAGATTTTAATGACACTTGGATTTTCTTGACAAGTTTATGAAAAATACTCAAATATTAAATTTCATAGAAATTCGTCCAGTAGGAGCCAAGTTTTTCCATGCAGCCAGGCAGAAGGACACAATAAGTCTCTTTTCACAATTTTGTGAACGCTCCTAATATAATATATAGACGATAAACAGTTGTGTCTGAGTGTGCAGAGTAGAGAATACAGTACATAGATAAAGTATATATTACTTGTAGGCATGTGTATGTAGGCTATGTTAATACAGTATATTCTTTAATTGGTCAAATTATTGCTTGAAAATAGTTGAAACGATCTTCCAATATGTGGCAGTCTTTTGCCACTTTGAAAGAGGAAAAAGAACACGATGTTCACTGTGAGGTACCAGTTTCATTATAACTAGGAAAAGACGTGCTATATCACATGAAAATTTAAACGCCTTGAAAAACCGAAGACCGACGTTCGTGTAAATAATGGGCGTCTTTTTTTTTAAAGGACCTCAGCCATTATTGTCGGCTAGTTCGTGGGCCGCGCGTGTAAAATCGCAATAAGTGATACACATAGCGTCCCAAATTATTGTGCAATCATTGCAGTTCACATTTTATACAAATTTGCCCGCGGGCCGTGGGTTGGATACCCGTGATGTTAATTGTACGAAACCCTTTAAACACCGAATTAAATCCCAGCTGGCATTATTAGGAGCTCACCATATTCTCCACGTTAGCAGGATAAGGATTAATTGTGCATAACAGTTCTCTTTGTGTTTCGAAAAGAGCACAGTCCGTGTCCATTAAGAAGCCTAGTAGCTGTGTAGGAAAATAATATGCGGCACTGCATTTTTTGCTATCACAACTTTGCCTATGAATTGAACTTGGCGCTTATTAGTAGTACGGTTTGCATAGCTAGTTGATCAGTAGAATAACTGTGGTTCAGAAGTACACCAGCTGTTGTTATACGAGCGTTTATCCGTGGTGCTGCGACACACATGTGGTGGCGTATTTGTGAGCCCAGAAAAGTGTGAAATATCGTATGTAGATCATTGTGTGAGTGTGAGACGTTTAGTTGTAATGTTTGAGGTTGTGGGTGGTGTTCTGCAACGTTTAATGCATAACATAGTTACATATGTGTAGTATTAATATGAGATTAATTACATACATTTACTAATTTTAACGCCTTTGGAAACCTGAGTCCCCTAACCTGTCACTGAATTTGAAGCTTACTGATGGTTAACAGCCCAAGTACCAAGGAATCCATCTTTCTTGGTAGAGTTACTTTCACTTTATTTCATGCTCCGTAGCTTTTGTGTAAACTTGTATTTGTAACAGAATTTTCATGCTAGTGCAGAAATTAAGTTTCTGTTCGTTATGCATATCAGGTGAACATACAGTATACATGATGACTGGTTAGATGGATGTGGTCGCATCCCATAGACCCTAGCAAGTGGGATGTGGGAGAAGTCATAGTACACTACATACATTGAAGACTAGAGTCTGAAGTACAGTATAGTAATACAACTCCTCATATAACGTACCAAGTAAGTAATATACATCGAAAACATTGCCGGAATGCACACACACACAAACATATATATATGCAAGGTTTACAGTTAGACAATGAGTTTGAGTTAGTCCTTACCCAGTAATATATATTTCTGAACAGAGGGGATGGAGTGAGTCATCAGGAACTTCTTTATTATTATTTTGAATTGTTTACTTTTATCAGATAAACGTTTATTCCGTAAGGGGAGCTTATTTCACGATATTATTGCAGTGTGGGAAACGTCCATACAATATACTGCAAGACTTGCTACTGGTATGTGAAAAACATATCTGTGCCTCATAGTGACTGTGGACCCGTGAGGTTGTTTCCAACATTTGAAGATGCTCATTTATAAATGTTGTTAATGCTATTATGTGTGCACTGGCTAATAGCAGTATATGGAACTTCTGAATAATTCCATTTGTAATTCTCGTTTCTGAGAACCAGCCATGATTTTTTAGTAGGAATATATTACCAGTGTGATAAGTTTGACATAGAATATTATATCATATGTTATGCACATATATATGCAATATTATATCATATGTTATGCACACTACACATGTTTTACTGTCTCTTTACTATCTGGAAAGAAAAGGGACTGAATTGTGATACATGTGGCACTTTGATAGAGTTAATTCTACATGACTTTCAGGTTAGACAATTGTTAGTTTAAAGACATATTAACAATACCATTTCACTTCCTGTATATATTTATTGGTGTAGCTTCTTTATGTATTAGCTAATTCTTCTTCCATTGGTACTTCTTCCCTGGGTTGAACTTGGCCTCCTCGTGTTGAGCTATTAATTTGTTATTAGTTACACAATTTGTGAGGTTTGTTTTGCCAAAGAGTCAGTGTGTTGGATACAAATTATTTGTTCGTGCCTGTAAAGACATACTTTGATAATTCTGTGAGTCAGTTTGCATTTGTTCCACTGACTCTTAGACTAGTATAATCAGTGATTAGAACAGGTGTATTGATTGAGTTAATATTGAGAGGTAGGCCATTGACATATTACAGAAAAAGGAGTGAACCAACAGTAGAGCCCAGAGAAATTCCATGTTGAACTTTATTCCAATTAGAATAAACATTTTCATGAGTATTTGGAGATTTCATTGGAACTGTTTGTCTCCTGTCCTTAAGATATGAAGTGAACCATTTATTGGCATATCCTTTCTCTCCATACTTAGTAACATTTGCTGTGATTAACATAGAGGCCTTGGCAAGATCACAAAATGTTACTAATACATAACTTTATTATTGAGAGCACATAATACTTAATGGGTGGCTGTATATGAAACTTTATCTGTTTATAAGCCTCTTATATAGCCACATTATGTGTTTATCAAAATGTCAGAGTTTAAATGAGATATTACTTTTTTTTTAAGTCTCCATTAGAACAATAACTGGCCTGTAATGTGCAGTGTTTGACTTCTCCCTTTTGTTATATAGGGATTACATCTTAAATTAATCACAGTAAAACAATTAAGCCATTAAATTCAGTTACTACTAATAACATTTGTATATTCAACTGTCTTGACTTAGATAACATTTTAAATAACTGTCAGAATTAGATGTAAACCCAGAATGTTTCCATAATCATTGCCAAGTCAGACAAACTCTCTACCAGAAAGTGTTGTTTAAACAGTGATTGTTGGCCATTGTGTCGAGAATAGTGAACAGTTATCCAGAGTGGAACTGTATATTTATTCTGTATTCATGAAGATAGTGCCTTTATTAAATTATGATGGGAAGTGTCTAGACTAGATATACCTGCCACACAGCATTATTATCATAGATATTCATGTAACAAAGTGTACTGATATTTCATGAATGGTATGAAGTATGAAATTATATTTGTAGGAAGAAAACATCATGGCAGATGTAAGGGATATTCTTGAACTAGAGAGAGCTGCAACCCCAGAAATAACTAAAGAAGCAATTCTGGGGCCTGAAAAAGTGAAAAGAAAACCAGTAACAACAAAGGTTTCCAAGCGCCCTGAAGGAATGCATCGCGAAGTATTTGCGTTGCTTTATACTGACAACAAAGATGCACCACCATTGTTTCCAACGAATACAGGTGTGAGTCATTTGTGATACATAACAGTAGCAGTAATAGTCTTTAAATTTTAGTAATATATATTCATTGAAAGCATTGTCAAAATTACCAGGTCAAGGCTACAAGCAACTGAAAGCTAAACTGGGCATGCGACGCGTGCGTCCCTGGAGGTGGGTGCCATTTACCAATCCAGCTCGTTCAGATGGGGCTGTGTTTCATCATTGGAAGAGGACCACAGATGAAGCAAAGGATTACCCTTTTGCAAAATTTAATAAGGTTTTTATGAAACTCAACAAAAACACAACATGTCTTAACTATTGTCATATCAGTATGGAATCTGATACTTTAATTCTGGATTTATTGACAGCAAATTCCAGTTCCCACCTACACAGACACAGAGTACCTGCAGCACTTGCATAATGATTCATGGACTCGACAGGAAACTGATCATTTGTTTGATTTATGTCGTCGTTTTGATTTACGGTTCATTGTGATTCGTGATCGTTGGGATAGATCTCGCTTTCCAGATAGAAGTGTGGAGGACCTGAAGGAGCGATACTATGATATTTGTGCAACAATGAGCACGGTAAGCATTTATATAACAAACTTCTTGAGAAAGTAGTAGTTTCTCATTTGGTCAAGAAATTCATTGCCCTTTTTTGACTGTGTTTTGAGAGTCTGAATTTGTACCCAGTCCTGAACCACTTTAATCCAGTCCACAGCCACACACCAGAAATATCATTCTCATGTAAATAACAACCTGTTTTATCTGAGGTTGTACATGGATATATCCATTTTACCTCATGTTTATGGATTAGCAACTGAGTTTTAGAAGGTACATAGCAAGTATCCCTGCCACACACATACAGAGGCTTTGCTTGACATATGAAGAAGTTCTAGAGAACTGTTTGTAAGTCAACGTTTACTCCCCTCAGCACCAAACTTCTAAAAATATGAAAACAATATACATCACGCCTAAAGGATAGTTTGTCGTACAGTACTATACAGTACTGTTTATTGTACCACACACTGTTATGTTTGGAGCACATGGAATGGCTTTAAGAGTTGTATAATCTCCCACAGTTGCAGCTGGCACTGGTTTTGTATGTTTAGAAGATGTAGGTGCTAATTTCCATTGGTGCTCTTGTTTCCTGTCTGCTGTCTTGAAAAACCTGGCAAGCGATTTCTGCAACTACCCAACAAAAATGCTGGACATGCCAGCTCAAGACACTGAAAAAGCACTGCATGTGATTTATTGCGCAATGGTTGAAATTACGACTCTTTGCAAACAGGCAGCTGGACATATAGACACAATTTCTTGTACCTCTGCAAGTTCATATTTTGGAAGTTTGTAAGAAGAGACATTCTTGAACTAAAGAATATTATGCATAATAAGAAGATAAGTTAATCATGTTGACATCTTTGTATTTATCTTTGCTTATTTGCTGTGTAGTGGCAAATGAAAGTGCATTGTCTTGGAAATTGTTTATGATGGACTTGCAGTTTAGAGAATTTGTCACATTATAAGAGCAATACTGTCTTATACTTCTTACTACTTGATTAATTTTTGTAGGTACGTTCACAAAGCAACTGTGAAAAGTGACAGCTTCAATATGTCTTGTCCGTTTGCCCTCTGTCTGCATGGAACAGATGGATTTTTGTTAAAAATCAAACAAAAATAAGACATATGAAGATATTTATAATATCTTACCATTATTAGTGTTTATAAGGGAAACTGTCTGTGTTCACTGTGACGTATGAGATGAGGCTGAAGAAGCAGTTAATACTTTAATCATAACACTCAAGCATGAACAATTGTAAATGTCCCTGTTGATGATGTCCTAGCACTTACAAGGTATCAGTTATGATTGATTGTACATGGGTTACTAAAATGCAGAGATATCTTACAGTGTTGGTTACGTAAAACATTGAAAGACACATTTAAAGTACACGCGTCTTTAGCGTTTTTCATGACAGTAGTCACAAATTTCAGATGCAGGGACAGTAATGGAGCAAATATGCGATCAGTGTTTCATCCTGCAGACATTTTCTGTCTTATTCTTCACCAAAAAAACTGTTTGTACAAACACAAGATCACCAGTAATTATAATCTTTACAGTTGAAAGCTGGTTCCAGTCATGACACCAAGATATATGTGTTTGATGCGGACCATGAAAGGAGACGGAAGGAGCAACTAAAACGAATTTTTGAAAGAACTCCAGAACAGGTATAGTTACAAATAAATTGTATTCAAAAGTCAGTTTTAAACAGTGTACCTACAAAGTATCTAACAAATTTATATCAGTACTCTATTACATTTTTCCCAAACCGAAATGTTACATTGACATACTTGTGTGTCTTGACAGTTACTGACAGAGCAGTGGCTACTGGGATTTAATGAAACTTTTATTCGACTCTTGTCTAGTACTAGCTGTTTGTTCTACAGGAACAGTTGTTTGAAGTAATTGTTTAAAGCTTGTGACACTGAATGAAGTGAATTCTTTAAGACTTGCCTGGTGTTTCCATGTTATATTCTGCCACACCCGTAATTTTACAAAGAAAGTCACCTCTGGTGTTCTCATAACCACAGCTCAATCACTGTTTAGAATCAGATGCAAATTTAAAGGTAGGCTATTGTTGATGTAGTGACCTCAGGAATACACCAACAGAAATGTATGCAGAACTATAATTTGGCTGTTGTTTTTATATGGGTGTGAAACTTAAGAAGAGACTGATGTTGAATGATGATAGGGTGTTGAGGAAAATGTTTTTGCCTATGAGGAAGTAACAGAGGTATTATGATTTTTACTAGTTGTCAAATTCTTAGGGTGATAAGGTGAGATGGGTGAGTGGGTGGAACATGTAATATGCATGAGATAGAAGAGTGTTGCATACAAAATTTTGATCAGAAAAGTGGAACAAAAGAGAGCATTTTTAGGACCTAGAAATAGATGAGAGGATAATAGTAAAAATGACTTTAAATAAATGGGATGGGAGGGTGTATAATTGATTAATTTGGGTCAGTTTAAGTACCAGTTAATGGCTATTGTGAACATGGTAGTGGGCCTTTGGGTTCCATAATTTGCAGGCAATTTTTTGAGTAGTTGAGCTCATGCTGGCTTTTCAAGAAGGATTCTGTTGCATGGAGTTAGTTAATCCTGACATAAAGTTATGGGACATGCTGGATACTGCACTTGTTAAAGAATGAATTCAAATTTCAGCTTATTATTCAATTGTGTTCTGGATTGTAATTGTAATTGTTTCCAAGACTTTCATAAGAGGCATAGGGAAACTGTTCAACATATTGTCATGAACAGTGGTAAAATACTTGTACAGACTGATCCAGTTTTGTTGAGGCATTATCCTTTACTGTTAGTGGCAGAGGCTGTATCACTTGTGGTTTGTTTTGCGTATGAAACCTTGCACTATAGTTTTTGCATAGGTAGTGTATTTAGGGAATGATACTGAAAGAATTAAGCTTCTTTATGTTGTTGCTTGAAGTATAATGCATGATACCACATACAACAAAGAATTCAGTTTTGAGTTGGATTTATGTTTGTTTTGAAAACTGTGGGAGGTCACTTGATTGATGTATTTTGGGAGAAGTCATGCTTGTATTAAACCACACTTTTTTTTTCAGAAGGAACTGTTTGTAATAAGTCATTTGAAAATGATTAAACATTAAAGCAATATTTGAGAACAGAAGTGAAATTATGCAAATTCTTGTTATTATTCAGTTCAGTAACTGTTACCATTGTGTTTCTTTCGAAAATGCTATTAAAATAAAAGCATGTAAGTGTGTGCGTGTGCATGCACACATGCACGTATGCTTTCATGCACATGCGCATGCCTGTGGATGGGTGCACAGTTAAAACATTAATTCTTTCAGTCATTTCCCAGAAGAGTGGAGACCTTAGTGGACACAGCCTACACATGTTTGGAAATTAGGTGCTGAAGTGAATATTTGTGTTGGAAACTTAAGATAGGGTGTAGTGGAGGGCTTGTGACTTTTGTGTGTCACTTAGTACAGTAGAGTGTTGCTGCTGCAGCACACGTAGTTACTTAGCAACATGCTTGCCATGTGATGTTACAGTATTTTAATGTGCTGTCTCTATTTTAGAATTTTAATTGTTACATTATTTTGACAGATTGAGGAGGAACAGACTCTTATAAATGAACTGAAAAAGATAGAAGCAAGAAAGAAGGAACGAGAAAAGAAACAACAAGATCTTCAGAAACTCATAACAGCTGCTGACTCCCAAGCAGAGACAAGAAAATCTGAAAAGAAGCTTACAAAGAAGAAGTTACAACATCAAATAAGACCACGTATTGATCCCAATGTAAGTATATAAGAACCGTTCAGTGCTTGGGGGTGCATTATTGAGAATGTTGAAGGTTCTTTGTTTCCATTATTAATGACTATCATTCCACCATAATTTTTCAGAATATAGAACTTGTTCTGTATACATCCATTACTGTTAAACTTCATAAAGAATGAAAAGGTGAAATGAGTTTTGAATACACATGTTTTCCAAGTACGTGGTGTGGTAGAAAAGTAATGAGACTGGCAATGCTGTGCACGAACTGACAATGCTGCTGCCTCCCCCTTCACATGGCAGTTAGGTTAACCCCTGCCATAGACTCAGTACAAGTTTGAACTTGCTACAGTTGCTACGCGATTGTTGAGAGCTTCTGAAGTGAAGTTGTGTTTGTGTGGTGCGTTACGAAAATGGACCGGCAAAAGTTTGAGCAAAGTTGTGCCATCAAATTTTGTGTAAAACTTGGCGAATCCGCTACTGTGACTTATGAAAAGTTAGAAAGGGCTTATGGAGAACATTCCCTATCCAGGGCACAAGTGTTCAGATGGCACAAGTCCTTTTTAGAAGGCCGAGAACAAGTGGAAGACGAACCTTGTGTGGGAAGACCTTCAACCTCAAAAACAGACAACAGTGTGGAAAGAGTGAGGTCTCTTGTGAGGTCAGATTGTCAATTGACATTGAGAATGATCAGTAGTGAGTTAAATTTGAAACAGTTTACCGTCCATCAAATTTTAACACAGGATTTGGACATGAGAAAAGTGTGTGCCAAGATGGTTCTAAAGAACCTCACGACTGAGCAGAAGATCAATCGGAGGGATGTGTGTCTTGAACTTCTGGACCTCCTTGAGAGGGAGCCAGAATTCTTCAGTCGCGTTATCACAGGTGATGAATCATGGATTTTAGTGTGACCCTGAGACAAAACGCCAAAGTTGGAAGTGGCACACTGCAAACTCTCCCCGTCCCAAGAAAGCGAGAATGAGCAAATCCAAAATCAAATCAATGCTCATTTGTTTTTTTGACAGTCAGGCGATCATCCACAAGGAATTTGTGCCACCAGGACAAACTGTCAATCAAACTTTTTATCGGGAAGTCCTTGAAAGACTCAGGAAAAGGGTGGCATGTGTGCAACCAGGCATTGCACACACATGGATGCTGCACCACAACAATGCCTCATGTCACACAGCAGTCTCTATCAATGAATTTTTAGCAGAATAAAAACATTCCTGTGGTTCCTCAGCCCCCCTATTTGCCAGATCACAGTCCCTGTGACTTCTTTTTATTCCCCTGGCTCAAAAACCACTTGAAAGGGCGCCATTTTGGTACTTTGGATAATATCCAGAAGAGTGTAACTGACGAGCTGAAAGGTATTCCAGAAGAAGCCTTCCAGCACTGTTACGAACAATGGAAACAATGCCACCATCACTGTGTAGCTGCCCAAGGGAACTATTTTGAAGGGGATAACCTTCATTTGTAAAAAGAATAAAATTCATGGTTAAAAGAAAATCGGTCTCATTACTTTTCTGCCACACCACGTATGTTATTTGTAATTTCACATATTCATGTGCTCATGTACTGGAGATAAATCAGTTCTTGCAAAGCTGTCCTTTGCTACAGAGTTGAATCATTTTTCTGGCATGTCATTAAGTATCCAGTACTGTAAAATGCTGATTTGAACTTTATATAATGTAAGGCTTGTATTAGAATGGTAAGAACAAAAATTGAACCTCCATGACAACTTTTACTGTAGACTGCCACTATTTTGTTGTACTGACTGTGGTCAAGTTTCGGACATATAATGTGTGCAGACACATCAATATGGCCTCCATTTACATTTGTTTTGTGCACTTCATGAAATTGATGCATAATAATTACTGATTTGTGTAAGTTACCTTCCCCACTGTTCAGTGGGTACAGGGGCTTTTTTTCTGGGACTGAAGCGTATGGGTCTTGAAGCTGATTACTTGCTCCCATCTTGCAGAGACATACAGTGCTATACATCCATTCCTGAATTGTGTGTTGCAGGAAAACTTAACCTCTCCCTTCTGAATTTTACTTAACACCTTTCTTTTGTGCATTTCTGATGTTTTATACCATAGCTCTGAATGAGTGTAACAGTGCCAGCACAATGGTTGGGTGAATTAATGCAGTCTTTTTTGTGAGTTACAAGCCAGCAAAATGAAGCTTGTCCTACATTCGTACTCACACTGTGTAACTGAAGGGGCATGCGGTGACACATTTGGTTGAGGCGCTGTGCTGCAACCTGAAAGGTCACTTCTTCAATTCTGTTAGCGTAATTGACATAATCCTTCCAGCCGCAATTTGGCCCTGGGTTCTACTCGGCCTGTAACAGAAATGAGTACCAGGAATATTTCCTGGGGGTAAAGGTGGCCAATGTATAGTGCTGACAACCTGACCACCTTTGTGTGCTGATTCTTGAAATCAGGGAGTCTCAACCTCCTGGAAACCTCAGGGCATATTCAGGGATTACCTTACTCCCCACCCTTTTTTATATACTATATAACTGAGATGCTATTCCATGAATTCAGGTTGTGGAGACTGCTGGTATCAAGTTCCCGGATTTCAAAGGCAGTGGTGTAAGTCTACGTTCTCAGCGCATGAAACTGCCTGCCAGTGTGGGACAGAAGAGAACCAAAGCCATTGAACAGCTTCTGCAGGAACTTTCAATAGGTAATGCTGCAAAGTAATTCAGCTGAAATGAGACAGAACATGAATAATTTGTTACCAACAGATTAAAAGTAATGTGAATTTTAAATTAGTTGCTTTTTGTTCCTTCCTGTCTGTGTATCTGTTTTGTTCGAGAAAACTGGGTGTTTTACCAGTTGATTGGACAACTTAACCTCTATATTCTAGAGCAGTGTTCTCCCAATTTAATTTGGCCGTGAAGCTCTTTCGCGCTAAAAAAATGTTTTTGGAACCCCTAATAAAATTCACAGTGCGCGACTAGCAACTTGACTGCAAATAAGTAGGGTTACTAATAAATGTAGGTTAAAAAAAGGTATGATATCCTCTCATTATTTTATTGCATATATTTAAAAATAAAAATCACTTTGCATGTCTGTGAAGGATGAAACAAGAAGTACTGTGCGGTTCTTTAAAATAAAATTTAAAGAAATATGATAATCGTTTTTATTCTAGTATTGCAAATATTGGATATATGAATGAATCATGGTTGAATAAAACTGAACATTATTTAAAATGAAGTTTATAATATTTAGATAAGATAAAATGAATTAAATGAAATCGTAAGAAAGAATTCAGCACGTTCTACATCACATATTGGTTATAAAGAAAAGTATATAAAAGAGACAGTGAATACAAAATTTCTTGGTTTACAAATTTATCATCATCATCATCATCATCATCATCATGTTCCAGAAGGGTTAGGTGTGTTTCCTGTTCCTTGATCCTCAAGATGAAGTTGGTCCCTCCATCTCTTCCTCGGTCGTCCTATGTTCCTTCGTCCTTTTGGTTTATATTGTAGTGCTTGTTTTGGTAGT
>Ga0136643_10009591_pt1 | contig 14246 bp, 14 predicted proteins | sample TergutLab28metaG_FD_96883 | JGI IMG/M metagenome (GOLD analysis project Ga0136643, IMG submission 96883) | Labiotermes labralis P1 segment gut microbial communities from Petit-Saut dam, French Guiana - Lab288 P1 (version 3) (version 3) | ecosystem: Host-associated > Arthropoda: Insects >... | reverse complement strand
TACACACACACACACACCTACACACACACACACACAAACACAAAATTGAAATAAATCTTGTTCTATAATATGCTGTGTGTGTGTGTGTGTGTGTGTGTGTGTGTGTGTGTGTCTGTGTGTATATATAGATACACACATACACACATTCATGTAATAGTATACAGTGTATATTTTCTTACGTTTCAAACTTCGTATACAGCAGTGCATTAAAATTTAAGCAATTCTGATTTCAGCTACTCCAACACGAATCGAGAAGTTTTGTTTCTCACGTGACAGATGCAGAAAATCTCTTTATCTCGTTCGGTTGTTCGGATGTGTAAGTACAGCCTCATTTTATTTAGCACGAAAATCATCACGCTTTGCGTTAAAGACGTGTTTATTAAAAGAATACCTTTTCTTTTTTTCCACACATTTTTAGAAAAATCCTATATTTATGTAAATTTGTAGCCATATATGGTCGAGATGAGAACAGAATTACTCTTTAGACGGTTGTCAAGAAATTACATTTACATTGTCTGTATTTTTAGTATGTAATTTCGAAATCTAATTAAAATATTTCACACTTAATATTTCTGCTGTCCCACTAATTTTCTCTTAGTACTGGCGAAATTTGCGTCATTTATCTTATTATTGGGCGAGATTTTTCTATTTCTTGTTGGTATCAGTCCATGTCCTCTGTTATCAGCCATTGCGTCTAAACAATATCCACATGGCAATCGTCTGTACCTGTGGCCACCAAGATTTTCCTTCAACACCGGGAAAAGGCGCTAAACGCTCGGCGCCTTTTTCCTCTGATATCACAACAATATGGACTTTCAGTTACGGAATGCTGCACCGACGAAACTTATTTTCTTCCCGATCCACGTATAAAATAATATATGATGTAAAACTGCTAATGAGGGATGAATTTATAAAATCGATCAATATAAAATTTATTGAAAATTCTTGCAGTATTTCTGAAATTGTTAAACGTCTGCCGAGAGAAATATTGTAATGGGCTCTCCTTAGAAATTTCAGACACATTAGCGTAACAATGTTATACTCGTTTATAAACATGTATATTCCTATAAATACTACCATTAATTATTAAATGCCATGTACCTGCGTACTAAAGAAGGAGTTTCTTCTTATTGTTTTCATTTAACTGGTTTTAGCGACTGTGTGCATTACACGCCTTGCGAACTCGAACCGAGTTCATTCATGTATCTGCGACAGAGAACACTACCTGGTTTATCCAATTAGTTGAACAGTAACGACGATTCACAGACCCGATAACACCATGAACAGGAAATTTGGATTTTGTTGCACCCACTGCTATTTCTTGCTCCGGCCAATACAAGTCTCGTCTTCGGAGGAATATTGGAATTAAAGTCATACAGAGTTTTGTGTAAATAATACTAGGGCATCAAAGAGTAGAGAGTGGTTTTTAATTGCCTTTACCTCTGCGTATTTTATATCAAGAGAAATTTGACTGAAAAAGTTTATTTTAGATACAGAATAAACACGAGTTACAGAAAAAAAACTGTTATTGAAACTTAAAGTGGACGAGAAATTAAAAGAGAAAATCATTCTAGATATTAAAATATCAGGCAAAGGTCTAAGCAAGCGACACATATTGGTCTGTCTCTCACCGCTGATCATCTGCTGCTTTATAAATTTTTAATCTTTTTGTCTTTTGCGGACAAAACTTTGTGTTTACAACTGGAGATAATTTTTGTTAAATTCCTTAATTTATTGACTTTGATGTGGCCTATTTTACGGCCTAGCTCAGACGAATACGGAGATAGCAATCCAGCAGGCTTGTCCTTCGCTTGCCACATCTCCCCTGCTTTTGATTACCCTCAAATTTCCCTCTCATTTCCTTAAGTGCCATCTTAGATCGACCACTCACCAGCTCTTCCTACTAACACGTGTGGCAACTAAACCAGTGAAAGATAAATTATTTCAGGCCATGAACTGATTTGAGTTGCCACTATATGGTTAAATGAATCAGTGCCTGGATAAATGGATAAAATATCTCCATGGAAAAACAAGTTAACCGAATTATGGCGCGTAATGGAATTTACTGCCCTCTTGAGTTTAAATTAATTAAAAACGAGCGAATTAATTTAGGTACAAACTCTTACGTTTTCAATGGAATAATTGTTGCAAGTGCAGTTTATTATTTTGATAATGTTTTTTAAACTAAGAAGGCAAACAAGATCAACGGAATAGAACCCTTTTTGAGAAGGTAGTAGTCGCTAAACTATTCGAGTAATTTTATTTGTAACAGCATCTGATATTGAGTCTCCGAAACGTAGATTAGTGGACGAAGGATCTGTAACCTATTTTGGAAATATGAGAGTGTTATATGTGTAAGTAGGTGTTAAGAGAGGGAAAAAATATTCCACTATGCAATAACCTAATATGCTGAACTTAACGGCAAGGGGCATAAATTCTTCAATATGCTTCTACAATTTCTGTACTTATGCCTACCGTAGACAAAGATCGTAACGTTTCTTTTACGCTAATACTGATGGAAATTTACCCTCGTTTGTGTGGGAGTGTAAGTTTCCAAAACATTTGCAGATATATCTAGAATTCTTTTCACCTGTCTTGTTCAAATAATATATTTACATTATATTTTTCTTTACTGTAAACATACATTTTATATGTTACTTTACAAACTACATTTGGCTTCCGGCATAAGAAAGCCTTTGTGTAGAATTACACCATCGATTTACCCGTTTGCATTATTATTCTTTCCGAAAATCGAGTAATCGCAAAAATATAATTAGTTGCTTACACGTGTGGGAATATATACTCCATTTTCCTGAGTACAGTACGATTTAGGAGTATACTGCATTGCTTCTTTGTTGATTCCCTTAAGCTCCTCTCTCACTACTCAGTAAATTCCTTAAGTACAACGAATGTTCCTTACGTTTAACAGTATCTCGCTAATGGAGGCTGTCCCGAGCCACTTGCCTCCAGAATAAATTTTCGGACCTTGTTTGAAATCAAGCTTAATATTATCCTCTGGCCCTTTTTCTCAGAGTTTCATAGTATAATTTGTAAAGCCACATATTATTTAGTAAGAAAATAAAATTGTGAAACTATCCGCAAAGAAACTTTGAAACTCCCCCCACAAAGTTGTAAAAATTTCCCTACAAAATGTTGAAGCTTTCCACACGAAATTGTGAAACTATCTACAAAAAATTTCCCCATCATCCGGCTACTACTCGCATTTCAGCATATTATTCTGCTTATTACAATTTCCTAAAATTATTCAGCTGTTTCCTTCCCATAGTGATGGAAATCACCCGCATGGAACAACATTCCGGACCGCACAACCGGCAAAATTTACAAATTTCATTCAGTGTAGTCATTTTGGAATTCGATTCAGGAATATTCGGGATGAGGTTCAGATCCGAAAACCCTGTGATAAATTAATGTGACTCGTGTTTATAAACACGGAAACTAAATTAAGAGCAGATCTAAGCTTTTAAAAGCAGAATCCTGTGACTTGACGTGGTACTGATAGGTTAAAAATATTGATTCTCGTAAAGGTATCTGAGGCCTATTCTTAATTTTATAAGCAAAGACATACAACTTTCCTTGCAATTCCACAGCTGTTCTCGTGTTTCAGTTCCCATGGTATTTCTGCGTATTCTACTTCCTGCCGTGCCTACAACACGCGGATCCTTTAAATTTTTGTTTCCTATTGTCTGTGGTACATTAGTCGGCCTGTCCTGGGGCCGTGGAAATCCTATGGGTTCAACCCCTCCACATCTCCTTCGAGAGGTTATTCTTCTTCCTTCATCGTACTTTCTGCACTACTCCCTATTCGTCTACTCTTTCTGCACACACCAAAGTTTTTTTTTGTATCCAATGCCACCACATGTCTTTGTGGACTTCGAGGCCCTCCCTCCTGGGCATGGCAGGAGTGTAACCGACTTCTGAGTTTGGGACGCCTATGAGGCGCAGTTACGTTGTCCCGATGATGTGAGTGGTGATATAGGAGGATGTAGTGCCAGGAGGGCCCTTAAACCTAAATTCTACTAATCTACCCAAACCATGGTCACCGCGGGAATCCCCCCCTTCAGGGAAAAATCCCACGGTAGAGCCGGGAATCGAACCCGGGACCTCATGATTAGTAGTCAGAGACTCTGACCACTAGACCACGAGGCTGGTCGCACACACCAAAATTAAAAATAATAAAAACATAATAAACTACGTTGGCAACTGGTAGTTTGGACTGGTTAATATAGGCCAGAGAGGGTTCGAAATAAATACAACAATAAGCAGAAAGAGGGAAGGTTCAAGTACCGGCATCCATACATGACTGAGAATTTTTATTTTGTCTCAGTACAGAATGTTGGAGAATATTACGGCCTAAATATTTAAGCATTTACTATCTACTTTTTACCCTTTACTTATTTGTTGAATTGTTTGTTAATCCTTATGGCATTTTCGTTGCTTCTTTTAATAATGCTTCAAATTCCGTTTCGTATGTTTGCGATATTTGATTAGATAAGAGTAAAGTCCTATTTTTCAAATATATAATTCAACAATGACAGTTTGAAACTAAAGATTTGAAGCTTTGTATATGAAATATTTTTCGTTGCGCCTTAACGTAATGTGGCTGAAACCCAATATAGCTACAGCATTAAAATTTGTAGTGGCAAGAGATTGCCCCAGCTGCAACTACGCAGTAAGAATCAAGATAAAAACAAGTTTTGAACACATCTGTTAGAAACGACCAAGGATATAACACGTGTTTAAACTGATTTGCACTGACACAGAAACACCTTTGTTAGCTCAGTACTTAGTGTAAGTGTGTGTCTGTACAGTGTTGTGTAAAGAAGAGACCAAGGCTTAACACATAAAGAAGTTTGAAATTTACTGCTTAGTTACTTATGAGACACTCTGAAAAATTTTGTATGGGGATAAGACCTACTTCAAATATATTCAAAGACATTTTTAATAATTCAGAATGTGTAGCCCTGGACCTGTATTTGTGGCAACCATGAATCAGGTCAACCTACGTAACAAAGTCTACTGTTTTCACATAGGCATAACTTTTAAGTGTTCATATTTATTTCAACAGCGTCCTTCAGGGTTTCTTTATACGCACATAATTGAGTCCGCTGAAGCAGCTGACATTATGCCGGACGTGTATGAGGTATAAAATATTTCATAAAAGCGACAGCGTCATGCATATTACATACTATTCGTTGAGGAAGGTGACGTACTGACATGTAAATTTTTAATATCCAGGTGTTAGATTACCTGGATTTTACTTCAAAAATGTCATTCATCCGAATGTTAATCACAGTACCAGACAGCAGGACACAATACTTTTCATATCAGACAGTACGCCGTTTATTCGACTTGCTTACGGATTGGTATAACCGTGAAAATAATGGTTCATTTCGTAGAGAAACAAGTGAGAGAAAGAACACTTGTCTGATTCATAACGTTTCAGTTTGCCATCCAAGCTGTTACGTGTCTCGAATGTTACTGAATTCGTTAGCGCTTTCATGCCGAAAGGATTATTGCATTCAGAACCGTAAATATTCCGCATCAGCAATGATACGGCTGATGTTGCTTTCATCTCGAAAAGATGTAAATTTGTAAACTACGCTATTTCCACCCTGTTACCTTGTTTCAGTTTTGCATTTATGTTACTGGAGATTTTAGGCGCGTTCGCAAGATTGCGAAAAGCGACTTTTAGCTTCGCAATGTCTGTCTGTCCGTCCGCCCGTCCGCCCGTCCGCCCGTCCGCCCGCATGGAACAGCTCGGCTCTCACTGGAGGGATTTTCATAAAATTAGATATATGAGGATTTTTCGAAAATCTGGCGGGGGAATTCAAGGTTCATTAAAATAGAACACTTTTAGAGGGTACTTTACATAAAAAACAATAAACATTTTTATCATATCTCGCTCATTTCTTCTCAGAATGAGATGTAGGGAAAATCAAAACACGCTTTTGTGTTCAGTAACACTTTTTTTTTTGTCGAAAATCGTGCCGTTTATGAGATAATGTGGAAAAATATGGTGGAGCGTGGAAGGCCACAGATGACAATATGGCGCATGCGCATTGCATGCTGGATAACTAAAGCTACAAATAAACACACTCAAGTTGCGTAACACTCACTGCTTTTCCACAGCAACAATGGTTGCACGAACGCGCTTCAATATTACGTTTTACGTGCTTTGCCTGTCTTGCTACAGTTACGTTTTATTTTTAGCAGATGTTTGTAATCTGGCAGCATACATTCTGTTAGCCATCTTATAATTTTTCGCATGTCATGTTACAAACATATAATGTGTCTGCAGACTGCTTTCTTTCTTTTATTATATATTCGTGATTCCGTGCATCGTAATTTTAGGATGAAGAAATCCAACCAGATGCAACAGTATGCAGATATTTATTTACTGCTAAATTACTCTACATGTTTCGAGCGTCCATCGCGCCCATCATCAGGAGTACATAAAGCTGTAGTTGCAGCCTCTGGTACAGATCGTACTATCTGGGCCAAATAAGGACTGGTCCTTATTTGGTCACGTTTGAGGAAGCTTGCTCCCCATATGGTATGATCTGTACCAGAGGCTGCAACTACAGTTTTAAGTACTCCTGATGATGGGCGCGATGGACGCCCGAAACATGTAGAGTAATTTAGCAGTAAATAAATATCTGCATACTGTTGCATCTTGTTTTGGATTTTCAACCTGCTTTCTTTCTGTTATACTCGTATTTACACTTAGAATAACTAATTTGGAAACGATGCTTATATTCTACGTACCAACTAAAAAGAAAGTAAAGAAGTAGTTCTTTAATTCTTTAGGAGGTGTCTTTGATGGATTAAAACCGAACACCTTTACTGGCAATCACGTTCGTCCGGCTAACCGACCGTGGGTGACGTAGAATGAGCGGCTGCCGATTTGCATGATTTTCATGAAATTTTGCCCAGCAAACGTGAGTTATGTAAAAATCGGCTCAGTGATGCTGATCTTTTACTGAAGTCTGTAAATGACATTTCCCTCGTAATTTTTATGTTGGCCAATTTCGGTACAGTTCGTTATAAAATGTGTCCACGCAGTTCCACTGAGCAGTATGTGAGTTTTGTGAGAATCGGTATATGGAAAGCCATACCTAATGTATTTTTTCCCGTATTTATACACTTGCGTCCCATTGCCATGAAACCTGTCACAAGAGATGCCTACAAACTGTACTGAAGTACTGCGAGATTCACGAAATCAGCGCAGTGAGAGCCGTACTTAAGAGCGTAGAAACTTTGCAGCGTATTTTCGGTATTCCTTTTCTGGCTTTAAATTCGGTATAAGGAGTCTACAGACAGTTCCGCTGAGCATTTGTGACTTTTATGAAAAATGACGCAGAGAGGCCGTACATATCTTGTGGCTGTCAACGTAATCGAATTTAAGGTTGTACCACGACAACGTACGGAATTGTAAAAGGAATTACCTTTCCACAATCCTCACACTGTATCACGGATTATGCTATTTGCAAACCTATTTGCTTACAACAAGTAATGGATTCCACGAACCAGATTTATCCCTGTAATCTCAATATTCCTTTACGAATTAAAAAAAATCAGTAGTTCTACAACGTTCACATTATTTTGACAATGGAATTTATTACGACACAACGTAATCCAAGCCACAACCTCATATTCTACTGCTGTAAGATTAATTTTAATATCATTAGCAAATCATTTACTTACTTATTTAACTACAGTTTTTAAGTAATGAGGTAGAAAGTGAGGAAGTTTAATTAGTAACTAATAATAGTAAATTTTATGTTTTGTTGACCGTTCATCTCGATATAATCGTGTATAGAAAAGCCAACTTGATCCACAACTTATTCTTAGTATATTTCGTCAATCCCTACATGTTCCGGGCGTATCTAGGGCATCATCAGGAGGTAAACCGTATGTATACAGCAATTGGTACTTATTATTCTTTTAGATAACTGTCTGTTGTCATGTTTCGATTCCTATCCAACCAGTACAACAGACAGTCGGCTAAAAATGAGTAATAATTCCAGATGTTGTATACATACGGTTGTACCTCCTGATCATGGCCCTAGATACGCCCGAAACATGTGGAGGCTGACGAAATATACTAAGGATAAATTGTGCATCAAGTTGGTTTTTCTCTACACGATGATAATAGTAGGTCTAATAGCCTATAAAAAGGTAGTGAACGTACGTGTATATTACGATATTTTAACACTGTAATGCATAACTCATAATAACTTACACTGTACCTTGGACCGCGTGATGAAAAATTAAGCATAACAGATGCCAAAATCGTCGTCGTGGCGTAATTGTATAAGTTTTATTTAAAATCATTTTTATTGAGGCTCTAAATGCGTTCCTTATTATTTTAATAGATTTCATTTATTCGCTTAAGTAGATTGGAGAGTTTTAACTTAAGTAATAATGTTCTGATTTAGTAGCAACTTTTTAAATGTTTAATGGACCGTGCATCGTGATATATTAGCGCAGTAAGAACCAACAGGATGCTAGCAGCCGGCCAACATAAAGCATGACACATATCAACTGCTGTATATTCAGAAATGTACCTCCTGATAATGAACAGTAAGCCTGCTCGAAACATGTAGAGGTTAATTATCGAAATAAATTAAGAGTAAAATAGTGCTTCCTGTTGGTTCTGATTGCGCAGATTAGTAGTGACTTAATCAATGAAGAATATTGAGTGAGTTACTGCGCATTTCCATACGGTGACTTGTATTTTGAAACAGAGTGCAGCGGGTCTCATGTACCCACTGGCCAGTTACGTCTTGGGGGAAATTTTCCAGCACAAAACGGAGTCCCCGAAGTGTGGAGATGAAAGGCATTAGTCTCGACGGTGCTGCCTTCTTTCACTTGCACTAACGCTCCATGGGACGGCTAGTGAGAATATTACTAGAAAAAGAATAGTGGAAACAAGTAAGATGGCAGCATAATCCATCTGCGCGTTTTGGACATTTACTGCAGCAGACGCCCTGAAATTTTTATTTTTTAGTATGGAATTGTAAATAAGTTGAAACTTACTGTCTCAGGTGACAGAACTGTACTTCTTCGTATTCGGAAGGCCTGTGTTGGATTTTGGTGTCATAAAAGATCCTTTTGGTTTACGTTATTCCATCCAAGACGCCGTTATTATTCTACCGTGCCCTAAGTGGAATAAAACCACTGTCATCCAAAATATTTTAAAAATAAGAATAAAAAATCTCTTGAAAAGTGTCACTTTGTAAGCTGAGGAACTAAGCGACACATTTGGATGAAAGAAATTATTTGATTTTTAATTTATTTTTACACTATTAAGTAGGCATGCGTAATTAACCAGTCTAAGCTTCTCTAATTAAATTTGGTGAAATACAAAACTTGCAAATAATTTTTTTGATGTTTTGCTGACCGTGAATTTCAGTATATTTATCTTAGTAAGTAACCAACTTGATGCATAAAATTTTGTTTTACAATAAGTTTATTTCATGCCTCTACATGTTTCGAGCACATGTGCTCATCATCAGGAGGTCAAAATTGTATTATACAGCATCTGGTATCATCACACCTATAGGTGGCCGTCTTGTGCACGGGAAACATGTAGAGGCATGAAATAAATTTATTGTAAAACAACATTTTATGCATCAAGTTGGTTAATTACTAAGATAAATTGCAAATAATTGCTGCTAGATTTGTTGTGATACTGTTGTGGTACTGTAAACATCGAAATGCACAGCCTTAATTGATAGTTATATTAAATGTGGATCTCCTATATGTTTCGGTATAAGTGAAGATGGTACACTTGCACTGAAATATGTTGCAGACGCAACTTTACTATTAGTATTAATTAAGACTGTGCATTTGGTTGCTGTAATCAACAGTGTAGGCTACTTTGATGTGCAAATGAATGGAATAGGGAACTTTAAAATAGCTGTAAATAGCGTTATCGCGATATATTTATGGTGTAGGGGCAAACAAAATTCATCTTTATAAAGACGTACTTTACCGATGTTGTCATGAAGGGACGAATTGTGAACCATACAGGGAATGCACAATATGTTAGTATGGTATTAGGTGCAGTGTTTATGAACAGCATAAGAGAAGTCACCAAAATGACCTGACGCCTATTTAAGTTCTGTTCCCATGCATGAAAATATCGCCCTTCGTTTATTTGCTTCACTATTCTAGTGCCTGCAGGTAATACTGTCCAATTAATCATTCTTTAATATTCTGACACCTGCAGACAATGCCGCCCACTTATTCACTTCATACTTATACTGGCTGCAGAATATGCCATCCATTTATTCACTCTTTACTCTTCTTATACCTGCAGCTAATGCCCTCCACTTCTGCACTTTATTTTTCTAGTGTCTGGAGATAATAATATTCACGTATTCCCTTTAATATTTTAGCGCCTGCAGATAATGCCCTCATCTCAGTATTTAACCAACTTGATGCACAAAATTTGTTTCACAATAAGCTTTATTTCATGCCTCTACATGTTTCGAGCACATGTGCTCATCATCAGGAGGTAAAAATTGCATTACACAGCCCCTGGTATCATCACACCTATAGGTGGCCGTCTCGTGCACGGGTTGAGATAGTACTCATTTCTTATTCGTCTGGTACATGCAAATATATCCTTCCGATTAGTCTCTTTTTACTTTAACTACCCGTAGATAATGTCCGTCACTTATTCATTTTATTGTTCTTGCGCCTGAAAGCACTGGTTTTCACTTATACAATTCAATTCTCTCCTGCAGGTACTGCCCACCGTATGTTTACTCTACTGTTGTAATGCTTCCATATACTGCCCTTATCTTTTTCACGCTACTCTTTTAGTGCCTGCAGAAATTGCTCGCCACACTTTACGAGGAATTTTAAGTCCGTCCCACAGAGACGGCTATCAAAACAATGTCTCCTCTTCAAAACATCTTTTCAGTCTAAAGTGTAAATGGCTAGTCGTTTGACCGAAGGTCGTTGTCTTAAATTTGTAACGTATTAAGTGTCTGCTGCATATTTTGTAGAATATGTTCGAGGAATTGCATAGCAACAGAGGTCTATTTATTATTCGTGTTAAGGAATCAACTATTTGTTGGATACAACATGAATTATAAATCTGGTAAGACGGAACTCACAGAGCAGTGCCCCGATCTGTCTGTCACTATATCATATGGATATTCCATGCTGTGTACCATTCCTTTCGGCACGTTTTAATTGCATGGCGAGGTCAAATTTCGGTTTCCGTTGTATCCACTTGCATTATTCACTTATCTCCTCCTAGTTTAAAGCAAACAGTAGAAAACCTAACGGGGTTGGGTGAGGGTTTGTTGAACAGTGTCGAACCAAAATCAACCTTGTTAACCAATGATGAGAGAGCAGTGTAAACTGTAGCCTCATTGGTTACACGCTTGATTGTGTTGTCTGAGTACACTACACCCTGGCGAGTACGATGCTAACTAGTCATGAACCCATTGTTGGCATACTGATTGTTGCTTATTGGAAGGAAAGAAAACTAGGCGCACATCGATTTCCTTTGCAGCTGGTGTGTTCTGATGATAGGTAAATAGACCCAGGGTAGGATAATAATTGAACGGAAACTAATCTTCCAAGTGAGCTGTGTTACCAGCGTTACAAGAACAAACATACTGCTAATTGTATCCGTGACAACGAATGGTGGGTAACCGCATTTGCTTTTCGATCATTTCACACTTGACAGAGTTCTGTCTACGATGCATACATGAGCAATGAAAGCAGCGATTTGAAGGGAAGAACTTCTGTTCCTCTCCCCTGCTAGAACTGAAAAAGAAAAATACAGGTTAATTCAAGCTATATCTTACTTCTAGGATACACGATTCACGGGCAGTTTTTATGTAAACACCACATATAAATGAGGCAAATTTAATTACAATAATATTGACGTTTTCTGAAGAGTTTACAATGTTGTCCTTTGACCTTAATGTAAAGTGAATTATTTTTTATGGCATTTAAATCCGTGTATTAATTGAAATCTGTAATAAAATATCCAACAAGTTGTTTCATTTCCAGTTGTCATACTAGTGCCGTGTCTGTGTCTGATAAGGAACACAAAGACGGAAATGATTGAGAAAATTCAGGGGCTAGAGCAGGATTAGAGGCCTAAGGTTAGAAACCGACCTCTTAATTGACGGTTCAGCCAGTGCCAGTAGATTTGTATTAGTAAAAATAACTTCGGTTAGTAACTATCATTTCCTCGTGCAATGTACTTAGATAATAAGGCGGAATTCAGAATTCAGAATTTTGAGGAAATTAATGTTTTGAAGTCTCTGGCTTTTGTTCTTACTGTGGGCATTATACATACTTCGCATTTTTGATGAATGGCGATAATTGATGATGTTTGCGCCAGATATAATCAACCAGAGAGATGGAGTAACGTTTACTTCTTTTTCATGATAGCTGTTTTGCCACCGTTAGGATGGAGCTCTGTTAATGAGAGATTTAATTTCGTTGCTCAGGTTCGGAAATATTTTAAGGCTTGTCTTGTGTAAAGATTTTAAATGCGCGGTGAAACATACTTGTATTTGGAGTGTTTTTGTTAAGAAGCACCGATTGCGAAGAGTTGATACATCGCCGGTAATGCTTAGTGAATCGGAGAATAAAATTTTATGTAATCGGTTTCTTTGGTTCTCTGGATATTGTAATGGTTTTGAATGTCCGTTATTATTTGTATATTTACACAAAGTATATTTTAAGGGTTATTGAACAACTAATTAAAGTGTATTGTTTTATATAAAGACTCTGCTAGTATCCCAGTTCGTACATTTCCAAATGAAGTGCGCATTAAGCTATTTTTCTCAAAATTATTTCCTGAAATTCCTAAACCAGTGGTTCCCAAAGTGTGATCACGGATCCCAAGGGTTCGCGTCCAGTTTCCAGGCGATCCGTGGATACATTTTTGTAATATCTACTTTGCGTTTTACTTATTTTTAAAATTAAAGGAATAAAATTTTGTTAAAATTAATCGCGAAACTTATTCAATAGGCCATGTGTTTATTTCCGCGTCCTATAAATATGTAATTAAGAAATTTCCTCTACCCACGAAACGAACGACAGTCAGTTTAATTAAGGTCAAAACATAAAATACATTGTTATGTGTGCTTCTGTTATGTATTCGTAGCTTTCTAATATTAATTATGAGATATGCATTTTTAATTTCTGGTTATCTGTCATCAGAACAATCTATATTTACGTGAGAAACGTTGTGAGGGATCCGTGGTTATTCTTCGAAGCCCAAAGTTTTCCGCGAGTAAAAAGGATTGGAAAAACAATTTGCTAGTATTTTGTTTGAACTTGAACTGTAAAGTGTTAATTGTTGTCTGTGGCCGAACGAGGCCAGATTCAAATAAGTGCTAGTGGCAGCCAGATAGATGAGCATTACTGTAACAAAACAGGCAACGTATATGCAACGTATTATTGAGGCGCCCCTGTGTAACCATTGTTGCTGTGGAAAAGCAATAGTTATCAATTGTCATGAGTGTGTGCTTTTGTTATCTTGCATGAAAGCGCAGTTTTTTTTCTAAGCAACATTATATTTTCACGTGTCGCCTGTCTGCCTCTACCATATTTTTCCACATTAACCCATAAATGACAAGATTGTCGAGAAAAATTTACTGAATTTAAAATGTGTTTCATTTTCGCTACAACGTTTGTCTGGAACATATCTTATTCTAAGCTGAATTCAGCAAAATTGTTCAATAAATGACATTTGGTGATGGAATCAGTAGGTTATCCCGAAACTCTGGTAAACACCTATTTTACGTTGTGTAACATCCACGAAGAGAGATCTCAATATGTTAATTACTCTGCTTATTAAAGCCGACTCGATTCAGTTGTTTTACGATAGAATGTATTAGTGCCCAGGCCAGAAGAATCAACATAAAAGTATAGGGGTTTTTTAAAGTTCTTCTAAAGCTGCCCATTCCGTGCATTTTTATATCAGCGTGCACCATTTATTTAGCAAATAAAAGCGCATTATTAAGTTAGTAGAAACTTTAAATAAACGTCACCAAAATAGTATTTTTTTACCAACTGATGCACAAATTCTTTATTTTAATACATGTATTATACTCCTGTACATGTTTCGAGCACTATTATGCTCACCTTCAGGAGGACAATTGTATTAGTACAGCATGTGGTATCGTCACTCTCTTTAGGTGACTGTTCAGACCACAGGTACTGTACTAATACAATTGTCC
>Ga0136643_10009590_pt1 | contig 14246 bp, 10 predicted proteins | sample TergutLab28metaG_FD_96883 | JGI IMG/M metagenome (GOLD analysis project Ga0136643, IMG submission 96883) | Labiotermes labralis P1 segment gut microbial communities from Petit-Saut dam, French Guiana - Lab288 P1 (version 3) (version 3) | ecosystem: Host-associated > Arthropoda: Insects >... | reverse complement strand
TTTATATATATATATATATATATATATATATATATATATATATATATATATATAATATATATACATATACATATATATATAACTGTAGCCGAACACTGAATGGATTCGAGTTCCAGTCAGACCGCCCCTCAGCATGGGAGAGGAGAGAAATATTTTACAGTTTTTCTTTTACCACACATGAAGCACGGGCTATCCTCTACAGTGGTCCTCGCCTATATTCTCGGGTCTCAGCTATTTCTCACCAGTTGTGACAGTTATGGAATTTGTTACAAGAACCAGGTCTTTGGAAGTTTCGTTTGGCGTTCACATCTTTCGTAGACATATTTACGATTTTTACCTTTGAACCGGACCTTCCGTGACTTTCTCAGCCTTACCCTGTGTGAGCGTTTTGTTCCCCCACAGAAAATTAACTGAATTTTAACCAATAAAAATTGTAAGTACTTTTTCCTAAAAATTGGCCGGACAACGAAAGTGTACCCTCTTTCGTTGACTGACCAATCACAGCAGTCAAATACTTGTCGAAGATGTCACCATGGATAAATAATTGGGTGTTAGGACAGAGAGTTATTAAAAAATCAAACACGTGAGAAATCAGATTTGAGAGAAATAGAAGGCGTGTAGAAAGGGAATCTGGAGGAGACAGTAACCGCGACATTATATCTAAGATTTGCTTTATGTGTACTTATGAGTGTAGATATATTCTCCACGAAATTCAGGTTAATTCCAAGGCAGTGAAAAATGTTACCTTCTCTTACAACGTTGGCTTGAAGATGTCGACGTCCTATAACGGACACCAGACCCTGAACGTAACCGTATGCTCACCAAATAAGAGCTACACCGTGCTCTCGATTTTTCTCCTTTTCACCCATAGAAGTTTAAAGGGCGGAAGTTACGAAATCTGTCCCGTAAGTTGTGGATGCAATGACGTTAAACCGCGGACGGCGATATAACACCTTTTGACAAAATAGTAATTTTTTGTATGAAAATTCAGCGCGTAATGGAAATCAGAGTACTAAAACAAAGATTGAGCCACGAGGTGGCGCAGTTGGTAGAAGCACCCGGCTACATTCCGGAAGGTCGTGGGTTCGACTCCCGAGGGGGTAACTGGGATTTTTCACCGACCTAATCCTTCCGGCCGCACTATGGCCCTGGGTTCGACTCAGCCTCTGACAGAAATTAGTACCAGGGTTATCTCTTTGGGGGTAAAGGTGACCGGTGCGTAGGGCTCGCAACCTTTCTATCTTCAAAAAAGAAGGTGGAGCCTTAACCTCCTGAAGCCCTCAGGGCTTGTCCAGTCCTATATAGGGATAACTTACAAAGAATGATTAAAAATCGGAGCCATTTAAATTTGGTTTATTATTTAATAGAAAGTTAATAACGCAGAGTCTAAACAAAATTCATGCTATCAATAAGCCTTAAAACTAATAATAAGAAACAATATCAACTGCTACCGGCATTTTGAAACTATGTAAATATGGGCAATAATAGCGAAAAACAGAGAGGTGGCAAACGCAGAAGTCAGGAACTGGATAACAAATAAAATTTACTGAACTTTAATCCAGAAACAAAACGACAACAAAAAGAGAAAGAAATATATTGTGTTGCGAAGCGCAACAAACTAAACCCACTCTCTAGTGCATCTGTTAGAACAAAACTTTCCATTTACAGAGCAAAAACAAACTCGGACGATAAATATTGCTAGTCTTGTAAGAAGTTTTGCAAATTCAGACGATTAATGCACGCCTGTACGTCTGTCTACACAAGATATATCGCTGAACGTACCTCTGCTTAATAAAGCACACCATGAAGATGTATAGCGTCGGCACCAGGTGGCTGTGTGTGGCTGCCCGCTCTACCTAAGGGGAAAGATCTCTTAGCACCTACTTAGCAGGAGGCGGAGGGGAGTCCAGACGTTCGCACGTCGCTCCTCAAAATACAGTCTGTGCTACTGCCTGGAACTGACCTGACTGTTCAGCCGCACAGTGCGTAGCCCAGTCACTTAGTCACTGTACTAACTAAGCTACTGAGGCTGTTCGAATTAGGCGTTGGAAAAGCGTAAAAGCGGAAGTTACAAACAGAAGATGGAGGCTCTGTTTAACGAAACTGTGAATTGCTAACTTTATATAAGGTCGAAGGTGGATGAATGAGTGTGGAGCATTGGTGGGATGATGCTGACAAGAAACACTCGGAGAGAAATTTGTTCCCATACAACTTGACCCAACAAAATCTCCACGTGGACAGCTCTGGGAACGAACCCGGGCCTCCGCTGGGTGGTGTCGGCGAATAACTTGCCTTAGCCTCTGGAGCAGAAGTGAACAAATGTGAACGGGTCGCAATGTATATTGAGGCATAATATTATAATGAATTTCATACTGCAATGGCAGTAACTATCATTCTACTCTTCTGTATACATGCGACACCTCTGTGCCTAGTATGCATTTACAACTACTCGAATTGCTAACGCAAAAATAAATAATTTTTATTTGGAAAACGTGTATTGAATATTACGCTAGAGAACAAATTATTTACATAATTGTTAAGGTATTACTAGCCGTGAAAATTTGGTGAAATTTAAGGTGGCTGAAGAGTGACTTGAGACATCCATCGCACATGCGCGTTCAGTTACGGATGGTTTATCAAAATTTGTCAAAATGCTGGGCCTACAGGTGTGCCATATTTGGGAAGAAATAATATGCTGGAATCGCATCTTTATGCCCCTCCCTCTCCATAGAAACTGTTTTTGTTGTCACTGTTATGAAACCTCTAATTCACAGCACGTGCCTTCTTGTACTTCTCCATACACATAAATAGCCTTCCAAGAAGCCTGTGGGCATGTTTGATGGAACCAGACGCATCCGGAATAATTAAGCAAGTAACAGAAAGAATACTGTTTTTTAGGTTCTAACGCAAAGTAATCCGATAAAAAAATTTACCAAAGTTTCGGAAGAACGTATAGCTTCTATTTTGAGATTACTATTGTACCCAAACGATGGGGTCAGCAGGTCTCTCAAACAAATATTAACAGAATATACTGTTTTATGCACACCGCGGAGTGGAATTTGGAACTTTCAATGCATATCGCCACTGAACTTCACTGAACTGCTCCATTAGAAGGCCCCACAAAACAAGGACGGACTGGAATTTAATGAGGCCGATCATATTAGGATTCATGCTAATTGTGTTAATTTACTGGGTGATATAAGTGCCATAAATAAATTACAAAATCTCTAAGAGTACTACTAGGCGCTATTTAGGGGGGGGGGGTTATTCTTACGGTCACGCCATCAATATACAGTTATCCCTGGTCACATTATGAAGGCGTACATGGAGGAGTAGTAGTTTTTTTTATAGCCCAACAGCCCCTAGTGGGATAGGGTCTCTTCATTATCGAGGCTTCACGATCACACTCAGACACACCGCACTCGGTAGGACTCCTCTGGACGAGTGGTCAGACCGTCGCAGAGACCTCTACTGGACAACACACAACACTCACAAGACACAAACATCCATGCTGCCTTTAGGATTCGAACCCGTAATCCCAGCAAGCAAGCGGCCGCAGACCCACGCCTTAGGCAACGTGGCCACTGGGATCGAATAGAGGTATATTTCCACTGATTATTAACCTCAACACGATGTGGAGGGGACTGGCAAACTTGACGGCCCTGTCTTTTGACTCCCGGGAGGACTTCCCAGTACCCACTGAATAGAAGGCTGGTGGGAATTAGACGTGAAGGAAACGAAGTTCATATCTCCTCACCAGGACGCGGGAAGAATCTTGCTGAGGGCTACAGACAGATAAAAAGCTGTTCGAAAGTTCGGATATTTAGGATTGTCGGAGACGAAAATGTTATTCGTGAATAAATTAAGAACAGATTACATGCGGGCAATGCTGGATACCTTTCCTGTGTGCTGTGAAAAAAATTTAAAGATTAAAATATAACAACTGTTAGTCTAATGTTACTTTGCATCTGCGCTGTTCTGGGATATTACGCAGCATAGAGTGGTAATTCCGTACCGACGTTTCAGGACAACCTATCGGTCCCCTCTTAAAGTACTTCATGATCCTTGAGTATGGGGCTGATAGGTTGTTCCGAAGCGTCGGTACGGAAATAGCATTTTAGGCTGCGCAGTATCCCAGAAGAGGGCAGATCTCGTCTACATCGCTGCTGAAGCCCAAAATCACGCCTGATTTTACTTGTTACTTAGTAAGAATACGAAATTTGGACAGTATGAAATTACACACATCTGACAGAGGTTTAGAACATGACGCTGAAAAAAGGTATTTGGATCTAAGCAACATGATGCTGGAGATTACTGCATATTGAAATAAATATGTAATGGTCAGATGGGCTAAGGCCGTGTAGCACTTATGGGAGGGATGGACGAATGTATGAAAGATTTTAGTCCGAAAACCTCAAAAGATAAAGCACGTGGGAAACAGGATAATACGGAAACGAATCGTAAAACATAGTGTATTAGAATTAGGATTCCTTATTAACACAGAAAATAAGTTTCCATTTCCAGATGAAAATGGATAATTTTTTGATCGACGAAATAAATATTAGCTGCTCACAAAGAATTCCTTATGCAGTTAGTAAACAAATTCGTTAAGGCCGTAAGTAAGGTTAGAGTGCAGACCCATAAATGCACTGCTTAGTTAAACTCATACCTTAACAAAATACCGCATTTATGCTGTCTTTTGAATATCACTGACGGACCGTGACTGTGTTGCTTGGAGCTCAGAATGTATTCGGTTCGGATCGGCATCGGGAAATTCGGTATCCTGAAGAAAGCACAAAGCTGTCAGCAACTGTGAACAGTTTCTTCGTGTTGTTGTAGGGATTCAATTAAAATCAACCGCAGAGGACGCAGGGAAGTTGAGTGAAATAAAACATACATTAAAATAAAAATAAATAGAACATATTGTATTACAAAATAGAAGTTGAGCAATACATTTCCAGTATTAAGCCTTCGTCGATTCATCGTTGCCTTTCTTCTCTGAGCACCTTTTGCATCATCTGAAGTTCTATGCGTTGTTTGGACACCACTGGAACAAAAAGAAGATAACTGCCTTAAAAAATTACACACCCAGGGGTGGCATCGAATTGAAATGTGTCCGTCTGAGAGAAGTAATGTGTCTCGCAAACAACAGAGGAACAATTAATTACTTTCAAATTACACCAGTCTTGTTTGTTACTGCATTTATTTAATATTGCTTCCCCACCTGCATATGTCACATCGAACGGCAGGGAGATTACGAGCAACAAATCGAAAAATTTTGAAATAAAATATTATGACCTTACGTTAGGCAGTACTCAAGAATTTGTTCTGAAGGGGGCGGGAGAACCCACAGGATATCTCAGTAGAGACAGCAGGCCTGCAGGCAGGGAGATTCCTTCAAATTATGCAAAGTGTTAACCACTCGACCACGTTCAGTGACGTGAAGCATAGGATAAAACTTCAACGACTGGGCCGATCACCTATCTTCGATTGTTTCGGCATTGCTACTAAATTCCCACGATGAAAGTGTTACTTCTAAACGAAAGAGCATGGGAATGGATATGTAGACACAGACAAGAAATACGGCAGTCTCTCAATCGAAGGAGACCGAATGAGTTGAAAGAGAATGCAGTCATTTAAAAGAGAGGCAAATTATCCATCCGCCCAAGGAAAAGAGTAACCTCCATTATGACGGACAGAAAAAATTAGTAATAGTAGTATTTATGAAGACACTCAGTTTGGTGCGAGAATATAACGCGATGAATTTAGAAGGCTCAGTTTCTTCGAAGATATGGCTCATGCTATATGTCCTGGCCGATCGCCTTCCAGGTTCTTAGATTTTAGTTCTGTTCCGGCTTTCATGTTCTGCAAAAACAATGCTCTTTCTGCGAGAATTGCGCTTGCCTCTGCTTAAGTAAGTAATTTTCTACCAGAAGTATCATTTAGCGTAGCGTACCGAGCCACTCGAGTATAAACCTGCACCTGCGTGTTGTCATCAATTACCTTACGCTTCTGTGGCCAAATTTTAAGCGCTTTCACAAGATTGGGAAAAGAAACTATTAGCATCGTTATGTCTACCCGTTAGCCCGTCTGTCTGTCTGTCCGTCCGCATACAACAACTGGGTTTCCACTGTACAGATGTTCATGAAATTTGATGTTTTAGTATTTATCGAAATTCTATCTAGAAATTTCAAGTTTCATTAAAATCTGACAAGAATAACGGGTATTTATATGAAGAAAAGTATACATTTTAAAAAATATCTCCCTAAGTTATTCTTAGAATGGGAAATGCTTCAAACAAAGCTATAGAGATAATCAAAACACACATTTTTGGATAATGTCTTTTCGAAAACCGTGCCGTTCATGAGATAATGTGGAAAAATATTGTAAAGCCGGACAGGCCACAGATGACAATATGGCGCATGCGCATTTTATGCTACACCTAAGGCTAACAACACACTCTCACTTTGTAATACTTATCTGTTTTCGACTGCAACACTGTTGAGGCGAACGCGCCCCATTGTTACGTTATGTGTACATTGCCTGTCTTGTTTGTTTATAAAATCCATACGGTCTGAATTACCCCACAGCGAAGAGATTCAGACTTGCACACAGATGCGGACACTTTACTGTCCTTAATCGGTAAATGAAATACATGTGAGTTGTGTTACAAATTTGACACCACTGCTTACAATATGGCGCACTTTTCGACCTACGGCAAATAAATTAATAAGACGACCTACGGCAAATACATTAATAAGACGTACTCTTTTGCGGAAGGTTTGACGTAGAGGGATTAGAACTGTGTCATTCTAAGTACGTACTTATCACATACATTTCCTTTATTTTATTTCTTACTCATCAATTTTTTATGCATTTCCCTTTCCGTCCTCTCTTCCTTCCTCTCAGGTGTTTGTTTTATCTCTCCTCTTCTATACCTCTTATTTCTTCATTGCTTACTTAATTTTTTTGTTACGGCCTTCCTTCCTTGTCTAGTTACCTAACTCCAAGGTACAGAATTCCTCTTGAAAAGGCAACAGTCTCTCACTTAATAAAAAAATTTTCATAGATTTTATGTAAATCCAAGTTTCATTATCGTGATCACAGGAGCTTTCTTCCATCCTTTACTGCCATTGTTCTTTGTAGAATTTTGTTCAGCCCTCTACTCATGATATGTAAATAGTGACCTGTGAGTTTTGAAGCTACACCAGCGTGATTTCAGACTTCGACCGCGACCTAAATGAGATCTGCGCTCTTCTGGGATATTACGCAGCACACTCCGCTGCGTAATATCCCAGAAGAGCGCAGATCTGAGACTACACACGTTTACTTTTATGTTACACCCCTTCCATTTTGACAGATAAAAGTAAGAATCCAGTTGCACCTGGTGATACACTCTAGCCCAGTGTTTCTGAAACTGGGTTCCGCAAAGGGGTGTCAGGGGTTTCGGCAGAAGAAAATGCGTAATGGCAGGTGAGTTTTACTGGAGTTCCTAAATTTGTACGTACAGATTAAAATTCGTGTGGCGACATTCGACGCTAATCATTCCGCCACTGACAGCACGCAGTCAATCGCTGCTTCAATCCGGAGGCTTCCTGATTCTGTAGTCATCATTTAGCACATCTTTCCATTAACACAGTCGATGTGTCAGGCGGTACGATCAGGTTACCGATCGGTATGCGGTTAGCCGTTGATTTTTTACATGTAATGTACATAACAGACAAACAATTGCTGGTATTTAATTTTATATGTGGCTTACTGCGGACAGGTAAGGGTTCCTCAGTAAGTTCCATAACTTTTGAATAAAGGTTGACCAACTAGATGACACTTGCTTTATTATTTACTGCTCAACATGTTTCAGACGTTAATACTTCCATCTTCAGGAGCTTGCGACTACTTGTTACGTTGTGAAGGCTGACTTGAGGCGTGCTGGTGTTATGTAGCGGGATTGTCTGTTGGTGATGTGGTATCCGAGTGCAGTAGTGGTTCAGCCTGCATTCGGATACCACATCACCAACAGCCAATCCCGCTACATAACACTAGCACGCCTCAAGTCAGCCTACACAACGCAACAAGTAGTCGCAAGCTCCTGAAGATGGACGTATTAACGTCTGAAACATGTTGAGCAGTAAATAATAAAGCAAGTGTCATCTAGTTTGTCGACCTTTATTCAAATATCAAGATGATGCACGGTCCAATACGCATAAGTTCCATAACTTTATTTAGGGTTCCGTGAGCTAAAATAGACTGAGAAGCATGTCTATAGCCGATACCACTTAGACAGACGCGCGCTCTGCAGTTCGTACAACTGGAACTGAAAAAGTGTGTACCTCAGGATAAATCCGACTTGTGCACCGTGACGTTGCAGCGTCGCTCTTCATTACGTGGACTATATGCGGCTGCCCACTGCCGAGCGCTTATGTACGTTGTTTATCGGTCAGAAAAGCTGCACCAGCGTTACCAATGCGTGGAAAGCAGACCAGCTGCTATAAATGGACAGAGCTTAGTCTTGTCATTTTTATTATTTGGAAAATACTTTCCGATCAGTCGGTATAGCGACTCGCTACCGGCTGGACGGTCCAGGATCGAATGCCGTTAGGGGGGAGATTTTCCAAACCCGTCCAGACGGGCTTTGAGGCCCAACCAGCCTCCTATACAATGGGTGCTAGGTCTCTTTCCCGGCGGTAAACCGACCGGGGAGTGGCGCTGACCGCCCACCACCATCTAGCACCGAGTTTAAAGAAAGAATAGGGCTATACCTGCTCCCTCCACTGGGCCTTCGTGGCCTGTGGTAGGGTGAAGTTCACTATCTGATATGTACAAAACCTACCCGACACATATTCAAACCTAGAGACGTTTGGATACAAGACACAAGTTTCCACAGACGCTCAAACCAAACATCTGTCATTAATATAGAAAAATGAACCAATTATCGTACGCATAATTGGCAGTTCAACAAAGCCCAAACGTCTGAAGTCAGGAATCCAGTAAGACATCGAAATTTGATTCTACGCCCTATATGGGGTACTTCCCTCACCTGAGGACGAAGACAGAGCCGTCCTCCGACACGTAGTGTCGCCTCGTCTGGTTCGAGGAACATAAAGGAGTGAACAATCTGTTCCGAATGTAATGCGCTGGTTCACCAATTTATTAAACACAATGTAATAAAATAAAAACTAAAAAACTGGATTTAAATTAATGTGTAACACAATTCATGCACACGTGTTCATTGCTGCGCTAGTACACTACCCTTGTAGCTTGGCTGTACACATATACTCGTACTATTTAACAATGAAGGACACAACACTCTTATAGTGAAGCACTTTAGAACCTTTTGTTCTGTAATACACCCTTATTGTGCAAACACATTTAGAACCCTAATTTCTGTAATCGAAATGAAATAACAAGTTACACGTTTCGTATGAACGGCTGCGTCCAGCCACTAGACTGCTGTGAGTCGAACTGACGCCAAGCTACGAAAAGACGCTACTGCCCCACTTAGAACAAAGACTGTTCTCGAGGCTTCTAGACGCGCTGTGACGTCACATAACTCGTGATGTTTGCATCATTCCTAAGTTAACAAGAGTTGTGCAATCTGATGCACCAATGTTAAGCCTATTGTTCGCGAGAAAATCCCAACTGTAAAAATTCGCCCTTAGCGTAACACGTAGTAATTTAATGTTTTAATTTAATCAACAAAAATAATTAAAAAATAAAATGGGAATGCCAGACTGTTGGGATATAAGACAATTAATACATCACTTTAATTAAATCTTAGAACGACGAGTATGTGACTGTGGGGTAGAAGAATAAATGAAACCGTGGAATTCTGTTATTTGTGATATATTTTAACTACCCTGTCACTAGCTGAAGTTGTATAAGGATGTGGAAGACACGTATCTTGCCGTATATTCTAGTATCATCCTGGCATTTAACGAAACGGACAGAGGACAACCACAAACCTTCAGTCAATGTACCTGATTTAAGGTTCCACATCTGATCCCGAGAACTCTCGCCTAGGACGCTAAATTTCTATTTCACTCGACCGCAAATTTCGATCTACAACCACCGTTTCACTTTGTCAAATATGGTACAGCGGTAACAACTTGTGGCAACGAGGTGCTTCAAAGTAACTCAGCGCGCCAGAAACTGAGGACGAAAACATGTCACGTTTTGGTAAGTCTTCTAGTAGTACCAAGTCACTCGGTACACATTAAGTCTGCGTTATCCAGAACAGTGGACTTTACATTTTACATTCCGAGCATTATGGTGCGATTGTTACAATATAAACCAACAAAATGCACACTTCGCAATAGATACATTAATGTTTTAATATACATCTACTCTTATAAGTTTCGGTCCTCGCTGGCCCATTATCAGGGAGTGTACAGTTGTATAAAACAATCGTTGGACCTTTTTATCATCTTCAGTATGTGTAACTATCGGAAGTTCATCAATGTGTGATTTATAGAGATGAATATGTGCAAATATCGTTTTATGTTTGAACAAATTTATATTCAAATTTTATGACATCCGTATTACACTTCTATTATTTTAACATGATTTTTAATCACTTTTATACATGCAATTGTAACGGCCAATATTTTATAATTTTTATATTTTAAAAATGTTTACAATTTTCAGTGCAAAGGTCCGTCTCTATAAATCAAACATTGATGAACTTCCAACAGTCACGCACATTGGAGCTGATAATTATGTCTCACGATTGTTTTATACAACTGTATACACCCTGATGATTGACCAGCAAAGACCGAAACTTGTAGGAGTTTATGTGTATTAAAACATTATTTTAAGTATAATGAAGTGTGTGAATTTTGTTCGTTTACATTGTAAATGAGCGGTGAGTCGAATTGTGGGGCTTATCCAGTTTCAAGTTTCGCTTAGACTGTCAATTAGCAACACATCACCTGCCGTGGCGGGGTGAAAATACGAGAATTCAGACAGAAATATTACTAACATGAAATGAAAGTGACAGGTGTCGGAGGACTGAACTGATTTGAGACTATTGAAAAGTAAAAAACAATTCTGGTTTTAAAATTTCTGTTCCTATGTTTTGTAAAGTTTCAGGTTTGATAAGAGAAAGGAAAGAAACTTACTGTTTTTCAATTTATGACTGACATTCCATTTCCTTCCAGAAAACAAGTACAGAGGAATGTCTGACAGGACACGACAGGCTTCATCTATTTGATGCACGTGGATGTGTAAGGAAAAGTGAGACATTATTCAAACCAACTGTGTCTGGCTTGTCAAACCAATGTCATTTCTTCACGGGAAGGAAAATACTGCAAAACTGGCAACATTGCGGTTTGTGGGTATTTTAAAGTATTTTGAATAGCAACAAATTGGGACGTAACTGCACGATACATATATATATATGCCGGAAACCATTACGTGTGTCCTAGTGTCAAAATTGATGGCATTCAGTGAAACAGAACGAAGCCCTAGTTTGTGTACATGGATTTAATCCTTTAGCAAGATAAAAGTCAATGGCATCTCCTGGAGACTGCAGTGAGAACATTTGTCAGAGGTGTGCATCTCCGACGAATCCAAAGCATTATATACGTCCTTGGCGGGGATTTGAGATTTATAAATTGTCTGTAACAACCAACTGCGGTTTTACAAAACGGCATAGTCATCATTTGTAAAGAACTGAAGTTCTAATTGTTTTAAAGATTTGGTTTTTCAAATATCGGGTTGTAAGCAGTCAGTATGGACATCACACTGTCAGGAGCTAGTGACGAGATGGTGAGAGTTCCTGAATGCTCAGGATGAACAGTCCAGTACATCGAAAACGTTGTAAATTATAAATCAGTGTACAGTTGTGTTGGTAAGGATGGGACGGCAAGTCGTGACAATATTGATTTTAAGTGAAGTTAATTCATGCGGACTTACGTACAAGTCTCTGAGACCGCTTGACTCCACAGTTTCTCAGTTGCTACGGAGATCTGTCTCAAAGAAATTCGACAGAAATTTCCCACAAATATCTTCCCTGCAAGTCACTTTAACCCTTTTAACGTCGAGTTAAATCCCATCTGCCTTTTGCTAGCATTATTCGTAGCTCACCATATTCTCCACATTAGCAGGTAAAGGATTAAGTTCATACATGTTTATCTGATTATCCTCGTGGTTTATGCTACATAAAAGTTGATCCTTTACACTTCTCTAGCGTGTGACCCAGGTAAAGTAGGTGAAAATGAGGAACAAAATATGACGGTCAAGTGCGACTCCAGGTTTCAGTTGGAAATGTCCGATCTAGGAATGAAAGCTCGGACGAAAGTTTCGGAGATATAGGACAAACTATGTTATTGGCGTACACCTGGATAATATACAAACCGGATTTTATGGTTGTTTAGGTATTTTTATATTGAAACATTTTGGAAGTTTTGAGCAAAACATGGCCTGGCCTTGCAGCATGGTCACCGACCACTGGGCGCCACGGTTTATTTCATACTCCGACTTCTAAAGTATAACGGTCGGTGGGGTGGAGACCAGCGTTATCATTCCTATACACAGACAAGAGATGCAATGTGCGTGTAACGTAACATTGAGGCACGTTCATGCAACCATTGTTGCAGTGGAAAAGCTACAAGTACTACATATTCTGAGTGTGTGTCTGTAACCGTATTTATCCGGTAGGCCAAGCGCATACATCGTAATGTATCATCTGTGGCCTGTCCGGATCTGCCACATTCTGCACATTATCTCATTAAGGGTACGACTTTAGAGAAAATTTTACCGAATATAAAATGTGTGTTTTGATTTTCTCTACATCTTTCGTCTAAAATACATCTTATTCTAAGAACAATTCAGCCAGATATGGTCACAAATGTACATACGACGTCGTGTAAGTAGCCGTTATTTTTGTCAGGTTGTAATGAAACTTGAACTTTCTCCACACATTTTCGAAAAATACTCGAATATCAAACTTCACAAAAATCCGCCTAGTGGGATAGTATTTGTTCCATGCGGACTGAAGGACACAGGGGGAACAGGCGGACAGAATGACGATGCTAATAGTCACTTCCTGCAAATATACGAACGCGCCAAAATACCATTAAAAATAATACAAATTTATTTCCCGTTTTGCACCAATGGAATTCATAAACGCATGCCCGCGATTTTCCACGTTGTGTAGCGAATTTCAAAATCCGTCAAATGGGGTATTTCGTAGGAATTCGAGTTGTATGGTTGCTCCGCACCAGATTTTTAAATTAGCGTTTTTGACGAGCTTGAATATCCCTCTTTTCCCAGACTTTGCTCTTCGAGCTCCTGGCAGACAGCACGGACATTCGAGGTACAAATTCAAAAGACTAACACAACACACCGACAATGGCGTATAGTGCGGTTCAACAAATGAGCAATTACAAATTACGTATGTCTGAACTACAATTACGTGTCTGGCACCAACGGGGCAGCACAGTCATATTCACGAAATTAATAACCGACGTCGGTAAACAGAAACATTAGCAAAGACGCCGCGTGACCATAAATTACAGGTACTGTGACTCCTTGGTTCACCAACACATTAGCTGATCAGCGTCCAGACGGCATGTGACCCGCCATATTCCTCGCTCTGTGTAAAGTAACTGCAGACATGTCTCCCATCACCTGGTGGACGGTTTACTGTCACTGAACGGTCCAGCACATTTGCGTTTACAGCTCACTGATTACAAAATTGTCCATTGTGCCCATGACGATTTTGTGTTTCTTACCATTGACATGTTTAGCAGCGATTCTTCCCTAAAAGTCACTGATTTCTTTGTAATACAGCAAAACTCTGTACTTTATAAGAAAGGAACTAATCCCTACATGTGGATATATGTATGTATGTCGGTTTCAAAACGTCGTTCTATGTTGTCCGACACCTAGACTCCATTGCTTTTCACTGGCCTTCATTTAGGTTTCTTTCGTTCATGGCCTTCCTTATACCTTCCATCCAATTTATCTCCTGTCTTCCTCGTGCTATCTTTTGTTTCGGCATCCACTTCTTTTCTATTTTGGGCAATCTTCCTTCTGCCATTCTTTGAACATGGCCGTACTATGTAAGCTGGTTCTGTTCAATTCCTTTTATAATCGATTCCTCTAATCCAATGTGTTGTCTTATAGTTACGTTTCTAATTCTTTCTTTTCTCGATATTCTAGAGGATCTCCTCAGGATACGTGGATATATACATATATATATATATATATATATATATATATATATATATATATATATATATATA
>Ga0136643_10009585_pt1 | contig 14251 bp, 9 predicted proteins | sample TergutLab28metaG_FD_96883 | JGI IMG/M metagenome (GOLD analysis project Ga0136643, IMG submission 96883) | Labiotermes labralis P1 segment gut microbial communities from Petit-Saut dam, French Guiana - Lab288 P1 (version 3) (version 3) | ecosystem: Host-associated > Arthropoda: Insects >... | reverse complement strand
AGGAAATAAACCAGATTGTGAGGGAAGTTTTTGGAGACCAAAAAAAAGGGTTGGAGAAAAGCGGACAAGAGTTGTCCACACAAAAGGGGGGGGGGGGGGATAAGTGGATAACTAAAAAGACTCTGTGGAAAAACTATCTCAACATTGTAAATTGTGTACCCATGATATTTGCGAGTTCTACCGTAATTTTAGTTATAGATTCTAAGCAGAAGTAGTAGTCACTGTCACGTACTATTCCTTGTGACATTTGCGGATTCCATAAAGTGTTGGAAATTTTTTAACTAGCTAGGGAACTATTAGCTTTTAAAAAAAGAATCTGCTGAGTGGAGATAGAGGAGTGAGATTTGTTTTAATTAACGACGCTCTAAATTGCCAAGATTTTACGGCGTCGGTGTTAGGTGAATGATATATGAAGGTGGAACATGTGTGGAATTAAGCTGACATGGAAAACCCGAAGTACTGGGTGAAAAACTTCTGCCAGGGTCAGTTTTCAAAACAAATCCCACAAAGAGAGGTCTGGAATAGCTTCACACTGTTAGCTGGTGAGTTAATCGCAAAATTGAGATGAGTCATGGACATCAAACTGCGGCAACTTTGCTTTATTCCTGCTAAAATATCTGACTGTAACCAATGAGTGGGGGGTTGGGCGGATTTGGGGTACAGAAAAAAAAGATAAATGACGTGGCTGTGTGAATCATATAGGTGCACATACATACATACATATATATCTTTATCGTTGCACCGTGCATTTTGTAGTTTATATAAGTAACACACCATCTAATACACATACATAGTCTTTAATAGTCTAAAATTTACATTAAAACACTTGAAACGCTTAAGCCTTTTAAGAATTTTAGATTATTAAAGACTATATATGCACATTTGTTAGTGTGTTATATATATATTTATGTATATGTATGGGCCTAGATAGTTTAGTAGGTACAGCGAATCATTCCGGCTGGACGATCCGGGGATCACATCCCTGTAGGAGCGAGAAATTCCGTGCCAATCCAGACCGGCTCTGGGGCCCACGCAGCCTCCTGAGCCATGGGTACGGGGTCCCTTTCTTAGTGGTCAAGCAGCCGGGACGTGGCTTGCCCACGCACCTCATCTAGCGCCAAGGTTAAAGAAATAGTATACCTATATCTCTAATCCCTCCCTGGGCTTTCATGGCCTGTTAGAGGGCGAACTGTACATTCACCCTTACTTCATATATATATATATATATATATATATATATATATATATATACATACATACATACATACATACATAAATACATAGTATTTGGAGCTTAGAAGGAGAGAGTAGATTACGTATAGAAAAACTGATTTTCTTCTGAATCTTTGGTACATCTGGTTAACTCTATTCCATTTCAACTTGTCATAACTGTTTGTGACACATATTTTTCTTAATGTTATTGCATCTTCTTACTTCGTTCTTTCGTGACGCGCAAATGATGCACTGGCTAAACCATAGGAATTTTTAATCAGAACATGGATGCATTTGCAACCGCACTATATGCTACATTTAAGTTTAATAATCCTTTTCTCGCAGGACAATAATTATTATTTTTATGAAATTTGAATTATATTTTGAATATTGGCTTGGAATAGCGTCGGTAAAAATCGGAGGTAACGGTCCACACATTCTAGACTTTTGCACAAGTTCGTATTCTCAATGTACTCTATTATCAAGGAACATTTTTCAAATTCCCATTAAAGAGGAGGCTAAGAGAGCTTTAGAACAATTCAGTAAAGGTTAAATGTGTTCCAGAACCCTTTAGTTAATTATTGTTGGGTTTCAGAATCTTTCAGGAAAGGATAAATGGGGTTCAGAACCGGTCATGGAAGGATAAATGAGCCAGGAAAGAATAAAATGGGTCTGAGAACCTTTCAGGAATTGATAATTCAGAATCAGAACCGGTCATGAAAGGATAAATTCATCTGCTGGAAACTGAACACAGGTCATGTTGTCGGCTCCTTGCTACTGTACATGATTGTCACTCTGTTTGTAGACTGTTGTTAAACAAAGAATTTTACTACAGCCTGAGGAAATATAGGAATATAATCTGTATCACAAATAATGCTGTAAACACGACACCTGATAATGAAGTATTTTCAATTCTTGTAGTGTGAGAGCAATATAAATTATATTCTACTTTTTCAACCCTCTCAGCAGTAGAAGAAAAACCCCCTTTTTCGGTCGTTGAACTGATATATTTTTTGTTTCCACTATTCTAGGGCCCCGTGTTTTGTAGCCTTTCGTACTTTTTACGGTATTAATGTTTCACACAAGGGACATTGACATGGATAAATCATGAATTTAACATCATACAAAATGCACGAGTATTAATTTCACCCCTTTGACGTGGGAAGAGGGAAGTATACACAGGATTTTTATTTTTTGTCCTACATGAAGAATATGCAATTCATATTTTCGCAATGATATATGGCAACTCTTTAATCTGTTGGCGGATGCGGAAACTGAAATTTACGGATCTGTCAACCCTCATGGTTTTCTTTAATCTACACATACTGTTATATCCATAACAAGCTCATAAATTTGACTGTTCTGCCTCTTTTCCATGTTCTGCCAGGTTACTACAGTAATCCGGAGTCACTGACAATGAATAACTTGCCTTATATAAAGCACACACACACACACACACACACACACACGCCCACACAAACACAAACACACGCACTCACACATACACACACACACACACACACACATATATATGTAAGTAAGACTGAGAGCCGAAATCCTGTCTTTATTTGCTCCCACTTGGTATTAGTTAATGCTTATGAAGGGTATGAAAGCGCGTTATCAGGGACTGCCGAGGACACTGCCATTAAGACGCATTTGAGAGGTATCTTTGGTTTGGTCGCTATTACAGAATCAACTTTTGTCGATAACATGTTTTCCTGTAGGCAGAAATTGTCTCTCAGTCTATTGTATATTTTTGTCCAGCGAAATTATTGAATTAGTTATTTGAAGCAGGTGAAACGGGAGTGAAGGAATGAAAAGGTTATCTGTCGAAGTCATGCGCAGAAATGGAAATTAGCAAACATTGCTTTGGAAATTACAAATAGGTTTATACTAGTTTAAGTACTTAGCAATGAGATTGATTTGACGATTTTTAAAAATAAAGATTCGCATTGCAAACAACCTAAATGTAAAACGACACTCAGCATTAATTCCTGCATTGAGAATTCTGTGTCAAAAAAGGAGCAGAATAGGCAGTAATTTGAAGTACTGTATTTAGTTGCATAACAAAGAGCACACACCACATGTGACAGGAATGTTAATATAAACCACTATGAGGTTTAATCAATAATAACTTCACGTTCCTCCAAAACAGTGTTTCAGGAACGGTGAATCGTATGTCCCTTGAGTTCCAGTTGTGTACGTTGTGACAGCGGTATTTTATATTGAAACGCAATTTCATTTTGGGACTTTATCCATCGTAGAATAATAATAATAATAATAATAATAAAGACTTTGCCAACAGTTTGACGAGACAATAGACCACATAATATCAGCATGCCCAATACTGGCATACAATACATAAAAAGACATGATAGAGTGTGTGCACAACAACACTTAAACATATGTAAGGAAACAGGGGTACAATTGGACAAAAAACACTGGTATGAGCATGTGCCAAAATCAGCAGAAACAAGTCAAGGAGGCAAGGTAACCGTATTGTGGAACCAACAAGTACAAACTGACAGAACTATCCCCAACAACAAACCAGACACTATAATCCGTAATAATGAAAAGGAAACATGTAGGTTAATAGACGTTGCAATCTCAGGAGACAGAAATGTGATTTAAAAAGAAACAGAGAAGATTCTAAAATAAAAGACCTTACAATAGAAATACAAAGCATGTGGAATGTAAAAACAAAGGTGATACCAGTAATAATAGGGGCGACTGGGACTATTTCAAAGTCATTCAGAAAATACGTCAGCAACATACTAGGAAAACATGAAGTCACGGAACTACAGAAAACAGCCATATTGGGCACTGCACACATAAGTCGGAAAGTACTAATATAAAACTACAATAGATTCAACAATGAAACTAACGATATAAGCACCATGAATAGTAACAACAGAATAACTGCAACACTGTATTCCCTAGGGACATAATTTTTCTCAGGAATGTAAGTATAAATACCCCGCATAAAGGAGATGGTGATGACGATGATGATGATGATAATAATAATAATAATAATAATAATAAGTTAAACCCAAAGTTCCGAATGCCTGCTCTACCTCACACTTAAGGCTTTGGACGTAGCTGTCATGTGGGCCCCTTAAATGAGATTTTATAATTCTTTGAGCCAAGTGCCTGGGAGTAGGAAGTAGAAACTCTGCAACTGATCAGGTGACGTATCTTATGACACTTTTTCAATACTCCGAGGCGGTGTTGACGAAAAATGCAAACACCTTGGTCTGAAAAATTGGCTAGCAGACCTAGACTCGGGTCTGCATAGGTCCCATATCCTGTATTGTAGTAACTACACTGAGTGAGGTACCCAGATCATCATCGATATGCGTGTGTAAATTATTCAGTACCTGGAAGTTGATTATACGGGTGGTAGGAAAAGATTCGGGGAAGTGAATACTCCTGAATTACAAGCACCCAGCATAGAATGTCAGTTCAAATAATCGAACTCCTCTGATATTGTAATGTGAAAATCTGTAAGTTTCAACTCTCTCTCGTACGCAGCAGACTGACAGAGACAGTGTTTTAATCCCAAGAGTTAGATGAATAAAACTTGAAAATTGGTTGGATTTTTAATTTTGGAAACTCTATTGTCTTTACTATACTTGAGATTGAGAGAAAACACACAGCATGTTGGCTATTAAGCACAAAGGAAAAAAGATTTTACTTGGAAAACCAAAGTGTTCTTGTTTATTTGTTGTATACTATCGAAACAGCATTAGCTCAGAATACATACTATCGAGCGACACGTACTTATTGAGCTACACTTTGCAGAATGGGAAGCATAAGACCATATCAAGTTTTGAGGTAATATTCTGATATTTACCGGGAAGTACCCAGGAAAACAACGGAACATTTTTCTGACTCATCGAGCCGAATTTTAATCTGGATCTTCCGATAGGAAGTGAACTTACAGCTCACTCACCCACAAACATTGAGGATCTATGCATAGAGAGAAAATAAGTTAAAATATATATTCAAGAGATAGGTCTGGGGGATGTGCGCTGGATTCAAGTGGCTCAGGATAAGTAGCAACAGTAAAATTTTCAAACACGGTAATTTACTTCCGTGAAACATAAAGTGTAGGGAACTTAATGACTAAGTGAGAGACTACCAGCTTCCGAAGTATTACGTTTTTCCACACAATTAATTATTTTGCCTAAGTCGAATGGTACGGTTTAATGTTTGTCATAATATGTTGTTATCATCAGCCGGAATTTAGGAAAACGTATTGAAATTTAATTTTATGCTCATTTTACATGGTTTTGCATATTGTCGAGCGTGATGAAATCAGTGACAGAAGTTGAGAAATGTTTAATAATTTACCAGTACGGAGTTCCTGACTTGCTGTCACTTCGAAATAGCCACAGCCATCCCATAACATAAATAATGTTCATCGCCACTCTAACAGAATAGTCTGTAACGACAGAAATAGAACACGGTTTAAATCACGCAATAGGTGTCTTAGGCGATATTCACTTCCGTAATCTTAAAAGCCAAAGACTGAGAGATTTACAACGCAGCAGGAAATGCAGTAGGGGATAACGAGGCAAAGGGTGCTGATATGCTGTGCTGCCTACAAAGTCTGATCGCCTGCTGAGCGTGTGCATCCTCTTGAAATCCACCATCCCACTCCCAACTCAACCTTCATCAAAGTCCCCATCTCTAAACTGGGCTTGTGCTTACATGGCAATTAATTCTCCTTTTTAACGTTCAGATGGATCGATTTCATAAAAAATGTATATGGATCTCCGCACGCTTAGCCGAATGTTATCACTTTGTGATAATATTCTAAAAACCAGGATATTATCAGAAAGGAATTAACTATATAAGATTTCAGGTGGAATATTTTATGAACATTCAGTGTAGGTCATTTGCTGTGGCGCAACAGCCCTACTTGGGCCTGGACCCCTTGATTGTTGAGGTTTTGAGATCATACACATTCACACCACACTCGGCATGACTCCTCTAGACGAGGGATTGGCCCCTCGCAGACTCAAGGCTAAAGAAATCCATATATAGGACTGAACAGGCCCTTAGGGCTGCAGAAAGTTCAGGAATTTCTGGACAAATTTGTCAGCCCTACGCAGCTGTCCCATACTGATTACTGTTGGGAGGCGTAGTGAGAAGAATTTAGTCAATGAAAAATTACAAGCTCAACGGGAATGGAATCCACGACTTTCCGGCTTGTGGCGCAGTGCCTCTTTTACACCAGTAATAATTATTTTTCATCCCTTCCTTCTTCCTTACGATGAGTAAAATTATGTTAAGGAAGCATTTACCCTTAATACTTAAGTAAGAATTTTCAGTGCACTTGCGGAAGTACATAACCGTTTTTCTAAGATTTGACCGAAAGAGAAATGTCCTAGCACTCACTACACACTAATGTGTAGGAGTAAAAAGACAGTCTTTGCTGTAAATGACGCAAATGTCTTATTGACTTATGAGCCCATTCTTTATTTCGACAATAGAGGAAGGGGAGTTGTTTGATTCACGTCCCGACCGGTTTACCCTGGAGAAAGCAGTCTGAGTTATCCTTTATTTAGTAGGGTGGGTGGGACACACACAAGTCTAAACTCTGTACAGAAAAAAAGTTTCTGGCAATCGAAGCCACATCCTACGGTCGTGCAATCCGTAGCTTGCTTACTGTACTACTGTAGCTTTCTAACTGAACTATAGTAGCTTTCTTACTGTAATGCTGTAGCTTTCTTACAGTACTACTGTGATTTCTTACTGAACTACAGTAGCTTTCTTATTGTACTATTGTAGCTCTCTTACAGTACTACTGTAGCTTTCTTACTGAACTAGAGTAACTTTTATATTGTACTATTGTAGCTTTCTTACAGTACTACTGTAGCTTTCTTACAGAACTACAGTAGCTTCCTTATTGTACTATTGTAGCTTTCTTACTGTACTACTGTAGCTTTCCTGGCTTATACAGTCATGTGGTTTGGATGAATCGCATTCTATTACAAAATACATCGCAGCAATATTAGTTGTGTTATCAGGAGAGAGATAAGACATGGACCGTCACTGTCCAAAACTGAGAATGTATTAAACCCAGAATGTCTATTTCTGATTATATTTACTGACGGTTTCTAATGACATATCCGCATTACCTGCAGAGGCATAAAACTTTCTGACTCGTTGAACTTCGAAGATGAACAAAAAACTCAAGATGAATTACTCACAAAAAGAAATCAAATAGACCGCCTGCCAGATAGACGGAACAATTTGTTACCAGACGAAGTCGGACTGAACAAGTTTTTTAAGAAAAAAAAGGAATAAAACGGGGGAAGGAAAAAGCTGGAAAATTTAAGCGAAAATTATGACTTCAGAGAACAGTACATTATAATCTCAGACGAAGTACATATTAATTACGTGACAGAATTAAATGAAAGTAACTTACTCTCTGTTGCATTCCGCTTGAATGTGGCATTTAAACTTCATGAATTTAAGAAACGGAAGAAAATCAGTACATATATTTTGTGTATCCTGTGTGTACCATTGCGTGGTTTAGCTCTTGAAACGGAAAGGCCAATGAAACTGAAAAGATAATATTTTGTATGTTACATGCATTACAATTTTGATATGTGTGCCGAAATTTATGGAATTTCTGAAATATCGCTCAAAGTATAATCCGAATCATACTCAACGTACAGACTTCAACATTCCTTACGTAAGTGACGTCATCCATTAAAGAATCAATAAATATCGCAACAACCTGGAAGCCCATCCCAATCTACTATTAGAGCTACTACAACAACGTATAAACACTAGGACACTAAAAAGATGATGGTCTTTAGACTTACAAGGCACCTGAGGTGACATCGCTGGATGAATACCCTACCACATTATAGTAATACATGGTATCGTAGCTTACTTGTTATCACATTAGCTTATAGACTGTATTCTTCCTGATTGTTAATAAATTGAAAAAATAATAAATAAAATTTATAATCCATGCCAAAGATTAGTCGCTTAATGCTGCAATAAGTTCTCTGAAAGCATGCCTTTTTTCTAAAATTCTTAACTTATCTCAAAGTTTTGTCTATGTTTTGTTTACACCAAGATTTTCTGAAATGTCAGTTAATATGACAGAATAATAATCTTGCGTGACTTGCTACTGGAGATCTTTCTACACAACGTACGAAATACCATAGGCAGAGGGGACGGGGATGTTTTGATATTTGAAATTAGTGAAAGAAATGTCCTAGTGTGTTTGGGAAAATTTAAAGCTAATTTTGTGTAACTTTTTGTTTTGGTACGACAATCCCTAGCGGGACAGGGCCTCCTCATTGTTGAGACTTCACGATCTCAGTCAGACACACCACACTCGGCAGAAATCCTCCAGACGAGTGATCAGACCGTAACAGAGATCTATATCTGACAATACACAACGCTCACAGGAGACAAATGTCCATGCTGTTGGTGGGATTCGAAACCGCAATCCCAGCAAGCGAACGGCCGCATACCCACGCTTTACACTGCGCGGGCACTGTGATCGGCATTTACGATTTTGAATTGACGTAAGCTACTTTCATTGCAATAAATCAGTACTCATAATATTTGATTTGTAAGGGTTTTGTGGTTTAAGCACTACAAAATGAAGGCGTAGGGTAACTGGAAGTATACCTCCACACATTCTTAACCGTGTCCTAAGTGAAAGTAAGCACTTAGATTAAGGGCGATCCCAGTGGCCTTGCGGTCTAAGGTGCTGGTCTTCGGTTTTTCTGTTTCTAAGATGAGACCATTCATTTTGCACTGCAAACAACACATGCCGCTCTACGACATGCTGCCACATCACCTAATATATATAACGACGTAATTTTACCGAGTGTTTTTAACATAAATATAACTTTACTTAGTTACAGATAAAGCTCTCTGATGATGGTCATTAAAGACCGAAACATGTAGGAGCGATATTATTGTGTATTTTAATGTAAATTTAAAACTTTTAACCAAGTTAGTAAATAGTGCATTTGTTGCTGAGTGAACTACGTAGATTGTTTCAGTAATTGATGGAACTTTCATATTCATTGTCATTCGCTTTCAAAGTTAGCAAATATATCCGTCGTACAACATTATCAGGATAATCACAGTACTGCTTGTTCCGTAATTTCGGTAAATAAGCCTCCTCAGTTCCAAATTAGAATCACGTTAATATGGCATGTAAGTCCGCCTAGCCATTGTCCAAGATGCAGTCCCTCGTCGTAGTTACGAACACAAAAAAAATTGTGATAGGGCAGGAAAGTGCTCCTTCCCTCTTGATAAAACTTTATGACGTTTGTCAATGCGCGGAATTAAGAAAGGTTGTAGATCTAACGTTCCATATAAAAACTCTTATTACCTTGGATCATATTGATTGCAGTTGTAAAGTTTCATTTTTCAGCATTTCTACGCACAGCTTGATGACAGTTTGTTCAAAGCCGAAAGATGTAACTTGGTTTATATCACTGAAAATAAGCTGTGTTAAACGGGTAAAGTTTTTTTTTGGAAAATATTTTGCTAATGCTTGGCCCTTTCTTAAGTTGACTCATCAGTTGCGGCTAACGAAGTGTCGTCTAGCTGACCGTCTCTGGCTTATAACATGAACTTGAACTGTGCAGTGAGATTGTGTTGAAAATAACCACACCAATTTGCATTAGTTTGTTTAACTTGTGTGAAGTTTATTTAGGAAAGCCTATGTCTCTTCTTAGCAATATACACAAGAGAAATTATACCAGTGCGCTAGGATGACTACAGTCTAGATGTGTTAATTTAAAACACGACATATACTTTACATTACCTCAATTTAAAGACTGTAGAACAAACATCTCTCTCTCTCTCTATCTCTATCTCTCTTGCCTATTGCACGGATGTGAAAATCAGCGAAGAAAGAAAAAGACCTTCTGCGGTCGGCGATGAGGAGACAGAAAGATTTGCGTGAAGAGAGAAGATATTCGGCTTCAGACGGTTGCTTCAAATTCAAATTCTACAAAGATTCTTTTAAAAGAAAAGTGGCAGCAAGGCAGGCAGTGTTTCTCCAACTTTTATTCTGAGGATTAAGTGACTTTATGTTTTCACGTAGATGTAAAGGCTTTCAGAGAGTGGAAAACACATTCCAAAGGGACCGAGACTCTAGTTATCCACCTTGTTCATGCTGGGGCAGAAGGAGGGGAGACTTCACTCTCTGAATCTTTTCTGCATTCAAAATGAAAGCAAAGAGTGAAATGTTGACACAACCTGAGCAGCAGTATATACCAATGTAATCGAAACATTTAAGGTGCTTTCGCAAAATTGCGAAAACCGACTGTTAGCTTTGGCATGTCTGCCCGTCCGCCCTTCCCTCTCTCTGTCCGCATGAAACAACTCGGTTTCACTGGACGGATTTTCATGAAATTTGATTTTTGGCGTTTTTCGATAATCTGTCGAGAAACTTAAAGTTACATTGAAATATGACAATAATCGTGGGTACTTTACATGAAGACACATATACATTTTCCATCATATCTCGCTCATTTCTTCTTAGAGTGAGGTATGATTAAGATACATTTTGTAGAGGAAATCCAAACACGCCTTCTGTGTTCAATAAGGTTTTCCCCCCTCGAAAATAGTGCCTGTTATGAGATAATGTGGACAAATATTGTAGAACAGGACATGCCACAGATGGAAATATGGCCCGTGCCCATTGCATGTTGGATACTTAAGGCCACAAATACTTTCTCAGAATACGTAATGCTTACAGGTTTCTCACTGCAACATTGGTTGCACAAAATCGCTTGATTGTTACGTTAAGCGTTACATTGTCTCTCTGTTTTGTTCTTTTGTTAGGTTCGTAATCGCAGAAATCATGTCGATATGTACTGATGCATATTAAAGACGTGCAGAAGAAGACACAAGGTAGAATCTACGTTCCATCTGGTACATGCCTCTATAAACACTAACAAAAGAAATAGAGGCACTGCCTTTTTGTTTAATTTAGCACTATGCCATAAAGGTGAGTGAGGGGACACAATGCACTACTAACCTTTGCTCTAGATTAAAGGGAACGGTCAGCTTTACATCCCGGCATTTTCTCACTCGGCGGAAGAGTCCTAGCTATGCGCTGGACAAGAAGCTTTTGGGTCGCAAAAAGATCTGGAAGTTTGGAGATGAGAAATGTCTATTGTCCCTACCTAATACAACTCCCAGTTCTTCGGAGTTCAGCCGTTGTCTTGTCAATTTTTCTACTGCCGTTTGCTAAGGGATGAAGCTAATGTCATATTCTTATAATAAAACCAAAGAGATGCACTTAATTACTTACTTAATCCATGGTGCAGAGTCCTTCTTGAGAAGCCAACTGGTTTGCAGCTAGTCAAGAAATTCCCCCGCATTTTATGGAACCCGAAGGTTCATTACCGCACTCACAAGCGTCCGCCACCTGTCCCTATCCTGGGCCAGCCCAACCCAGTCCACATACCCACATCCCACCTCCTGGAGATCCATTCTAATAACGAGATACACTAATTTCTTAAATTTATTTTTGGAATAGAACTTTACATGTTTCAGACAGGTTTTCTGTCCATCATCTGGAGTCTAGTACTGTATGCACAGCAATAGGTATATGTCATACAGGTTTTGCTGACTGCATGCTAGCAAACAGTCAGCATAACCTGTATGACATATACCTATTGTTGTGCATGCGGTACTAGACTCCTGATGATGGACAGAAAACCTGTACGAAACATGTAGAGTTCTATTCCAAAAATAAATTTAAGAAATTAGTGCATGTCGTTGGTGTTATTATAAGAATATATCACGATGCACAGTACTCTGAATGCCAAATTAGTGTCATATAGTTTTACAGAACATTAACACATACGTCCGTGTGTTTGTCCATAAGTGGGGCAGGGTCAGTTGAAGCCGTCGGAGAGAGTTGACTGCTATTCTATTGATTTCAGGCTTTCGCCTCAGTGTAAATGAGATATGCGCTGTTTCCGGATTTTACGCAGTGTAGAATGGTAGTTTCTTACCAAAGTTTTGGGATAGATTGTTGTCCCGAATTGTCGGGAAGAACTACCATTCTGCGCTGCGTAAAATCTAGAAACAGCGCAGATCTTAATTGGGATTCCCGTTTCAAAAGCAAGCCACTTAATATGAACAATTTTAATGTCCCATGAATCTCGCCCGCAGAGTAAATTATTCTCAGACACCAGATACGTCACCTTTTATTCACATCTTTCAAGGCTCCAAACGCTGGAAAGTTTTGGAACTTCTTCTGTGGATCCCACTAGCTCTTCCTGAGATTTAAATTTGTGGTGGTATCGGCAGGTTATTCGTCCATAAAGTGCGGAGAAAATCTGATGGTACTGACGGGCCGGCGAGTGTCCGGAGGTGGCGGAGGAACTGAGTCGGTCTCTGGTCACCCATCTCCTCTAGCATCAGGAGCTGGCGGACGCTCTGCTCCTCGGAGAGTGATAGAAGTCTAATCAGTTCTGCTTTAATTCTGTCACAACGGCTTGTGTTTGGGGGGTTGGTTATTACTTCCTACACATCAGCCGCTTATTTCCTGTCAAGTTGTGAGATGACGTAGTAAAACTTCGTTGCGTCCTGTGTGATGTTCGACAAAGCAAACTGACCCTCGAGCTGCGCGAACCACACGGCTGGATTTTCGGCCCAGAAAGGCGGGATACGAATACCGACGCAGTTGATAGTAAAAGTCGAATCAGGCGGTTGCTTCGGCCGTGTTCATGGGTCAGCGTCTTGTTGCATGATGCGTTCCCGGGAGGAATATCGGACTAATTCGCGGCACTATGCAGTCTTTTATTCGCGGGGTCACCAATGTGGTGGTATAGGTATGAATTACCAGACGCACACAATACACACGCACACGCACAATGTATGTGCATGCAACACTATCTCTCCGCATACGTACAAAGTCTGCAGCCGGCCGTTTGCTTGAAGCTGCACCGAATCGCGTCACATACTGACACCACTTTGCATTTCCCACTTACACACGCAACTGCTGTCTCAGTGTTTATAAGGTTGTGGTGTATGGACGATAAAATATCCTGGCTAAGCTGGTGGGCTAGCCAGTGATGTCCACTACAAATTTTTGGGATCTCTGAGAGTGGATTCCAGACGAATTGGTTCTAATTGGATGCTGAAAAAATTCAGAAGAATGCGGACTATTGCTCTAAGAGCACACTACGAACGTGTTATTTGGCTAGCAGACAGAATTGTAAATTTGTTCCTGTCCACGCCGTCAAGGTATAGCAGGGGGCAAAGCTGTAGCGCCACTTATTCTTAACCTCGGTACCAAATGCAGCTGAGTGGTCACCTAAATCCCCACTCGAATTACTCCCTCAAAAGAAGCCCGATGTCTACAGAATTGGAGGGTGGGCCCCACAACCGACCTGAAACTTCCGAATAGAGAAATATTGGTTGCCTCTTCGCGTCTACAAACAAATAATGTTGTAATGTTTTTATGTTTCGCTATTTTCTTCTGCTTAATAACACGGTTTGGCTGCTTCTCGAGTATTGAGGTTCTCAGAACGGCGTTGCCGCAGACTGAAATCTACTGGGATATTAGGCTGCGTCAAGTTGTAAATAGTTCACAACGTTTCTAAGAATTATAGCGCCTTGGAGATGTCGATAAATGTTAATGGATCGAGATGGTGTAACTTCCGATAAACTTGAGATTTTTTGTTTACGTTATAGTCTCTTTTCTTCACAAAAAACATTTTTCAATACAACGACAAGAATAAGAATAGTGATTTTGTGATTAATGGAATGTTAATTATTACGGTGAGATGTTAGTGACATTTAATGAACTTGTCTTTTGCGATACCTGATATCCTCACAACATTGTTTGTGAAGTTTATTTAAGTACCACACCAACAAATGCACATATATGGTCTTTAATAACCTAAAATTTACATTAAAACACTTAAAACGCTCCTACATATTTCGATCATACGATCATCCTCAGGGAGCATACTTTGTTCCTTGCTAAAGTTATAGTTTAAAACACTCAGTGATTTACGTCGTT
>Ga0136643_10009581_pt1 | contig 14253 bp, 9 predicted proteins | sample TergutLab28metaG_FD_96883 | JGI IMG/M metagenome (GOLD analysis project Ga0136643, IMG submission 96883) | Labiotermes labralis P1 segment gut microbial communities from Petit-Saut dam, French Guiana - Lab288 P1 (version 3) (version 3) | ecosystem: Host-associated > Arthropoda: Insects >... | reverse complement strand
TTTTTTAATTTTAGCACACCCTGTGTATAAAATGTGAATAATACAGGAACCAAATACGTTAGAATTATGAAACAAACTGCATTTTGAAGAGAAAAAAAACGGAGAGTATATAACATGTTTAAAGTATACAGTACCTATATTTGTTGAATAAATATATAAAATGCAACTTTAGAGGTTAGCGATGCGGTACGACCACTATAGTTGACATTAGGCGTCTAAAGGTTAAAATGATTTTTCATTCCATCTGTATGCGCAAGCAGGAGATTAAAGATTTAAATTTTGAACTCATAGTTTACACTTTGACAAGGTTTGTGAACTTGCAGCAGTGTACTATGCAGATATCACTACAAAACTTTGTGTGACCATAAAACTGATATACATTATAAAACAATCATAGTTATGGATAAAGGTAATAATTCGAAAGTAAATTTGTTTTTGTGGGTTCGTCTTCTTATTAAATCCCACCACGAGGTAAATAAATCCAGTAAACCTCAGCACGTCCTTCTTTAAGAATCGATTTGTTATTATTCCGTGATATTAAGCTTGAAATGAACCACGACCACCGACTTTACCTTCAATATGATCTTTCTATGTAATTCCAAACCATGATATTCTTGGTAGTGAAAAAGAGGGAGAAGTGTAGCTCAGACCATATAGTGACTGCGTCAAGGACTACCGGTTAATTGGTCAGGGCTTACATATTCCTATTTGGATATAGGGGGGAATCATCCCAGCGGTAAATCGGCCGAGGACTGAAGGTGGCAGCTGAATAACTCATACTGCCGAAGGTTAGGGATTTGTGAATATATTCTTCCGTGACACTGTTATTATATATGGGGTAGTGTTTAATTCGAAACGAAGGCGCACAGCTGTACCTTTTCAACTAGAATACAATAGTTATAATTTTAAGATGATTCACCCCCTTTGTGTTATTAAACCAGTATACGTTATGAAGTATACAGTCATACAGTCATACACAGCCTTACAGTTCACATTTTTGGGGGACTAGTTTCAGCTTTATATGAGCCAGCATCAGGCCCTTCTTTCTAAAAACCTTCAGTGGTTATTTACTAAAGCGAACAGATTAGAGGTCTCATCGCTTTCAAGATGCGTGATAGAATACTAAGTAGAATTACAATAGGCCGTAAAAATGATAGAAAAATAGTGTATTGACAATTGTAGTTAATGGAAGGTATAAAGAGTAAGATGTTTAAAGGTTTTAAAAATGAATTTAAAAATTATTGACAGGCAGTAAAATTTTCAGTAGTTTGTTTTGCCCACACCGGGTTATGTTAACAATATTTGTACATCTTACTCCTTATACCATCTATTTACTACAAAATATATACTGGAAACAAACTGAAGGCATGTCTGTTATTTCGGCTATTTCCTGTATTACAATGGTATTATTTTGACGGTTTTGTACTCCTCACCCAATATTGTGCGGGTGATAAAATCGAGAAGAATGAGATGGGCTGGGCATGTGGCGCGTATGGGTGAGGAGAGGGGGGTGTATAGGTTCTTGGTGGGTAAACCGGAGGGAAAGAGACCACTGGGGAGACCTAGGCGTAGATGAGTGGGTAATATTAGGACGGATCTCCAGGTGATGGGATGTGGGTATATGGACTGGGTTGGGTTGACCCAGGATAGAGAGAGGTGGCGGACGCTTTTGAGTGCGGTAATGAACCTTCGGGTTCCGTGAAATGCGGGAAATTTCTTGACTAGCTGCAAACCAGTTAGCTTCTCAAGAAGGACTCTGCACCATGGAGTAAGTAAGTAAGTAAATATTTTGACGGTATATTTAACTCTATCAGCTTTCGTAAGATTGGTACTAGGCATATTAAGTATAATGGAATATAATATAATATATATGATATGATATTATAGGTCACTTCTGAGGATTGTGCTAGTAGGTTGGTTGTAAAGGTAAAGTTTACAGTAAAACGCGCCACGAAGGCTCATAGGAGGAGGAGGAGAGGTAATAGCTCTACTCTTTCTTTAACCACGGCTTTAGATGGGGTGACAAGAAACCCCACACCCCTGTCGCTAAGATCCAGCCTTCATTGGACAGAAGGATGTTTTGGCCCCATTTTGCGTAAAATCTCACCCCCACCGGGATTTGATTCCCAGAACGAGTCGAGTTTGAGACTACCTCATCTTAAATACATTTACGTGCATGCATATTGTATTAATTTTCAAACAACAGCCATATGACTGGTAGAATTATCGCATAGCAACAATTGAAACTTACCTGCAAGGAAAATCCGCTCAAAATTTTCTAAGTTGTGTCTGGTAACCCTCTTGTCTAGTAAGCACTTCCAGATCTTAGTCAATGAGAGTTCTTCGTTAAGAAGGTAAAGCAGGACAGTGTACTGAACCCCCACCTGTCCTCACCGTCAGCCCGTTCGTTACGCACCACACAGTGCTGTGTCCGCGCCTTTCTGCTAGTACATTTGCGCATCGCTTTTGTTGTCAGACGGTACTGAAGCTTCGCATTTTATTTCTACTGGCGGTTTCACAGCATTGCCATGATTAGCTGTGGTCGACGTTGGGTCATATCGGGATATGGATTGCCTTTATCACATAGAAACGTGTTGGCCCACTATTGGAACAGACATATACACGCGCGTACAATTTGTGTTTCAACTATCAATTTATTCATTTCACTAAATTTTATAATTCGGCGTACGAGGACGCGCGTCTTCCATTTCAGTTATGGCAAAGGCACGTGTAACTTACTACGAATAATAAAGTTCGGCTGATACAGATTACAGTTTTTTCCAACATTATTGAATTAATCAGTTTTTTTTATTATTTATTTACAACGTAACCAGTTGTCTTCAGACGGACTTATTAAATTTCGCACATCTGTTGGTCACGTAGAATGTGGCACACTTTTGGACATTCAGCAATAGGTCCTTGTGTAAGTTACATAACAGCTTTAGGCACGTTCGGTATATTTATTAACATGTACAAGCGGATTTTCAGATTCTGCAAAAGAAATGAAGCTACATTGAAATTTGCACAAAATGACTAAATAAAATAGGTTATTCCAGTTTTCGAGAACAATGAAATTTTAGTAAATTTGAACAGGATACACTATCGACCATTGAGTTTGAGGCGACAGCACGTACTGTCAGGGCGCGTGGTTTGTGCATGCTGAAAAATAATACAACCTTTCTATAGATGCCAGTTCACCGACATCACACGACTGACATACAACACAGCACAACACAAAACAACACAGCGCAGTACAGTACAACACAACGCAGCACAGCAAACACAAAGCAACACAACACAACACAGCACTGCACTGCACAGCACAACACAACACAACACAACAAACCACAACACAACGCAACACAACACAACACAGTACTGCAAAACACAACACAACACAGCACTGCACAACACAACACAACACAACACAAAACAGCACAGCACAACACAACACAACACAGCGGAGTACTGCGCAACACAACACAACACAGCACAGCACTGCACAACACAACACAACACAGCACAATACAACACAACACATCACAACACAGCACAACACAACACAACACAACACAATACACCACAACACAGCACAGCACAATACAACAGAGCACAACACAACTCAACACAACACAACACAGCACTACACAATACAACAAAACACAACACAGCTCGGCACTGCACAACACAACACAATACAATACAACACAGCACTGCACAACACAGCACAACACAACGCAACACAACACAGCACAGCACAACACAACATAACTCAACACAACACAGCACTGCACAACACAACACAACACAACACAACACAGCACAGCACAGCACTGCACAAAAAACACAACAAAATACAAAACAACACATCACATCACAATACAACACAACACAGCACAGCACAACATAACACTGCACAACACAACACAACACAACACAACACAGCACTACACAACACAACACAACACAACATAGCACAACAAAACACAACACAACAAAACACAATAGAGTCTGCAGACACATAATTAAGTGCAACATTGAGAGAGAGGAAGAGAATTACTATCTACAAAGAGATGAAGTCATACATTGCTTATGAAACTAATGTTTTAATCAAATCCCTTTCAAGTACATCATTATGACAAACAATATTTTTTTTTGTAAACGAAGCAATACGTCAAAAAAAAAAAACAGAACACCTAGGGAAATTACACAAGGCCACGGACTTCGACAGATTCTTTGGAACGACCTAAGCAGTCGGAAGTGGCCATGAAGCATTATTAGAGCGATGAAATCAAAGAGCATGAAATGGGCAAAACATGTGTCGCTTGTACAGGCGAGCATAAGTATATTTAGAGTTTCGTTTGGGAAAATGGAAAACCAGAGACGAATTGGTGAAGAGGAGTTGGGAAGGTAATAATAAAATGGGTCTTAGGTGGAATAGAACCGTGTGTGGACTGGATTCAACCGACTCGGGATAGGGAAAAACGTCGGACAGAGTAATGATCTTTCTTATGCCATAAAACGCGAGGAATTTTTTGAAAAATTGCCAAGCCTTTAGCTTCAAAACAAGGGATTTTCTCCTAGGAATTAAGGTGGTCTCTGGCCACAAAAGCAACCATTAATTTTTGGGAAATCTGTACACAAATAGTAATTAAAAAATTACTGACTATCATTAAAAGTTTCGTTTGGCTACGGAAAACTCATTGGATGGAAAATTATTTTACATACTTTAGGCACGTATGTATTTATGTGATTGGTTGTTTGCAGTTTTATGACACAAGGCAATGACTACAGCAACCGTACGTCGTACAATACAGCTGATACTACATTTGTTTTAAAAATTTATTATTGCAATTATTATGTTGCTGACTGAAGTGATTTCTGAGACGAAAGACAAACATTTCGGCTAGCAGACAAAAGATAGAAGCCAGGAAACCTGCCATCAGAATAATTAAAATGGGCAAGATTTCTTCCAGCGTCGCTTGGGTGTGTGGTTCTTCGGAATCCGTTGTTACAGGCAAGGCGTTAGCTTTCAGCCTCTTCAGAATCCCAGAGCTGCGTAGTCGTTCAATGCTGTAATCACAACACACATGTACGAACTGTAAACCGAATTCCTTAAGATGTGAACACAAATTCTTTGACTGCTGTACGAACCGAAATTTATATGTCGTATTTGTTTGGTGCTGAAGGAAAGGTTCAACATAATGTCACTACGTTGAAAACAACCGTCTTCCAGAAAATGATATTCGCCAACTAGTAAAATATTCCCCAGGTTTATTGTAAATCTGTTGGTCATGTTTGGTTTCACAAAAGCCCACCAGTGGCCCCTATCCTCAGCGAGACATACCTAAATCCATGCCAAGTAGGTCACGTGACGTTCTTACAGAAAAAGTTTGCTATATCGAGTTCAGTTTCTTTTAATGCGATTCTCATGGGACATGTAGACTGAAATACCGGGATAATATTATGATGCATCTGTTAATATAAGGCGTGAGGATGTGAGTTGGTTTAATGTCATTCAGGATGTTGGCCAGTAGCCGGCTGCTGTGTCCGATCCCAGCAGAAGGTGTAGGTCTGCGGCCGCTCTGTTGCTGGGGTTGCGGGTTCGAATCTTGCCAGGGTCGTAGATGTCTGTTGTGAGTGTTGTATATTTTCAGGTAGAGTTCTTTGTATCGGGCTGATTACCCTTCCAGAGGAGTCGTACCGAGTGTGGCGAGTCTTGAGCGTGATAGTGAAGCCTCGACAAAGAGAAGGCCCTGGCCCAATAGGGGCCCTCACACCAGTTAAAATAAAAATAATAAGAGTATGTTGCTGTGAACGCGGTAATTAATGATAGAAATTGTAAATATTTTGACTAGCTGACTGGTTATCGGACATTTAAGGTACATAGTTTCTAATGGCAGAACAATTTTCAGAGGGTGTAATAAATATTTCGTACTGGAAACAGATTTCTTATTTTAATGTGGGGTAATAAATCGTAAAATAAAGCAAAAATTCAATCATGTAATAAATATTAACAATTAATTAAAACTTGATTTTACCAAACACTTTATTATCCAACTAATGCACAATATGTAATATGTAGATATAATTAAAATTATAAAATATTTAAAAGTGCTGCAATATGTTTCGGATCACAGAGGATCCATCATCAGGGATCCTTGTACAGTGCTTGGCTAAAAATTACAAGAATTATTCAATCGTGTCCATTGACATGGACAAGGTCGGCGTCAATGGACACGATAGAATCATTCTTGTAATTTTTAGCCAAGCACAGTACAAGGCTCTCTGATGATGGATCCTCTGTGATCCGAAACATGTTGGAGCATTTTAAAATATTTTATAATTTTAATTGTGTCTACATATTATATATTGTGCATTAGTTGGATAATAAAGTGTTTAATTATTATTGATGCACGGTGCAAACATGAAGACTTAATTATTTAAATTAACTCACTAGTAACTGAAAAATCTGACATAAGAACTGTTTTTATTGACAACAAAAGATGCTGGTATCCAGAAGTATGCACGTGGTACGGTTAGAAGTTTGCATGTCAGGTGATCGTTGTTGTATCTTGCATCGAAAGAATCAACAGTAGCTGCATATCTATTTTCGGCGCAGACTTGCTGCAAACATTCACTTTCGTTTTTCGGCAAGGCTTTGACGTTTGGTGCAATCATTCTATTGTAGATGGTGTTTAATACGGGATCTGTTGCTTCCTGAATATAAAAGAATGGATGATGTTAGTTCAAATAGGTGCATATATTGCAGGCGAAATGTTATAACTTATGTCTGGTGGATATAATAATAATAATAATATATAGAAATAAATCATATGTGAAATGTATGATTAAACCAGTGATAATTTGGGTCAACGGATTAGTAACAGAAAGTTTGAAGTAAAATTTGGAAGCCATGCTACGAAAACATTCAATAGATTTACTACAAAAGACAGCTGTACTTGGAACATGACACAAAACACTGAAAGTACTGCAGTTTGAAAATTGAAGATTGAGAGGTGGGGATCGCCTCGGTTCAAGGGGAGAAGTACCAGGGAGAAAAGGCCTGTGGCAATAGGGGACGAAATGATGATGATGATGATGATGATGATAATAATAATAAATTCTAATGTAAAATACACGACATATTTCACGGGCGAAATAACATTACATGTAACACAAATTGTAAATACAGAACAGCTGCAACACTATATACCCTAGAAACATAGTTTGTTTCAGGTATATAATTGTAAATACTCTGCATAACGGTGATGACAAGGACAATAATAATAATAATAATAATAGTGTTCAAGGCCTTGCGTCAGTGACGTTAATCGGAATTTAGCTGTGCTGAACAATGATTAAATTATCAGTTCACTATGATTTCTTAATTGTTTGCCAACTACGTGAGTTTAAAAACCATTTTTTACAGCTGATGTAAATTTGTGTATTATAAATACGGGTTAAAATTTTTCGTACGGGCACGTTTCGAAATCTTCCACTTTCCGTTGATTTGGCTAATTTGTAACTACTTATTTAGTAGAGACCAACAGTCTTTATCTGCTGTACTTACACAATAGATCGAAATGCTCTGAAAGCTTCATGACACAAAGTCAAGTTTTTTCACAAATATCAGGTTTAATTTTATTGGTCACCTCCAGCATCAGGAGCATCTCTGTTTTGGCACAAATAATTACATATAGGGGAAAATGATCTCTTTCAGTAGTCATTCAGCCGAACATTGGGTTCGAGGCTTCGTGGTTACCAGGCAGTCAGTTTTCCTTAGCAACAGAAGGGACATGCCGTGAAGGAGGGGAAAGGAATTTGCCCCATTAAAATATATGGGCCCTTCGAATTGTCAAAGTCAATTCCATAGGTGTGTTGGGTGTTGAGTGTCAGACCCCCTACAACTCCGAAAAAACACTAAAATTTCCAGCTGTATCACAAGCCTTCCTTTGAGAAGAACATCGCTGGTTGCCTCCAGACTTACAGGTTAATTTAAAATCCAGATGCGGTAAGCATTATTATTATTATTATTATTGTAAATTCTGTGCCCGTACACATTTACCATACATGTGTTCAAACTAAACTTGCCAGTTTATGTCAGGCAAGAGTTTGAATAATAAAAATAATAAAAACATATATATATATATAGTATGCTTTCGCCTGATGACGATCGTTAACACGCAGCGAGCTATTTTTAAAAGCGGGTATTTTTTAAAAGATGTTTGTTTTGAAGGAATTACGTTTTAATAATTTTTGCCTATGTCAGTGCTGAAGCCTGAACACGTTTTCTAATTACGCTGCCTATCATTAATTATATATTTTAAAACTGTTAGTTCCTATTTTTAATTTACAAAAATCCCTTTATATTCCGCAAAATATAAAACTACAATAAACCAAGTTACTGGCTGAAATTTGAAGTTTTTACTGCCGTATTATGAAGATTGCTGTCTCAAGACTGTGTTATATTCTACCTGGAATACGCTGATGTACGCAGGTTGTCCAGGTGTGATAAACCTGTATGTCCCACTGTCCAGAAGGCCTTTGAAGTCTACGAAAGGCAGAGTGTAGTGTTTCACAGTTAGCATTGCTATGAAGATGGCTGAATAAGCAGTGAACAGTGTTCCGAAAGTCAGGTAAGCCGTGATGCACACTAGGCGACTCGGCCAGGGTTTCGGCGATGTGTCGTGCCCTGTAGAAAGAACAGTAAATATAGCACGCGAGAGTGTCACGTGATTATACTTGTTAATTTAAACTTATTCCAAATTGCACAAATACTCATACTTACACAACTGTAAAGGTGGACCTAACTTTAGGTAAGATTGTATATTCAGAGGCATCCATATTATTATTATTATTATTATTATTATTATTATTATTAAGGCCGCTGTTTCGATCCCAGCTGGTGTCAGTGGATTTTTCATTGGCATAGAAGCCTTCCGATCGCACTATGGCTCTGGGGTCGACTCAGCCTCTAACAGAAATGAGTACCAGGAGTATTTCCTGGGGGTAAAGGCGGCCGGTGTGTAAGGCTTACAACCTTACCACAATACTGTGCCGTTGTCACGAAACTGGGAACCTTAACTTCCTGGAACCCTCTGGGCCTGTCCAGGCCTGTAACGGGACTGATTATTATTACTATCTATCACTTCTGTACGGTGTATTTACTGAAGCCTAACAGCCCAACAGGGCCGTAGGCCGCCTCGTTGTTGAGGTTTCGAAAGCAGCTACTGATTTACCTTAAGGAAAAGAGAGGATACCGGAAGCTGAAAGAGAAAGCACAGATCACACTGCATGGAGAAATCGCTTTGGAAGAGGCTATGGATCTGTCGTAAGACAGAAAACAAAATGAATGAGTTTTTAGATTGTCATTAAAATACAGTAAGAACTGCGCTTTTCTTGGTTGTTACGAAGCGAGTAGTGGTAATTCCTTACCGACGTGTCTGTACAACCTATCGGCCACTTCTTCATGGGGCCGATAAGTTGTCCCGAAACGTCGATAAGGGATTACCACTCTTCGCTGCTTGATAACCCAGGAGGTATTAGTTCTCATCGTCTTCGCGGCGGAAGCATGAACTCATGCACTGAAATGTGTTGTTTTCACTGGTTGGACTCTAGGCCGTAGTTAATCAGAATGTCAGTAAGTATTACGTAGAGATATTTCGTTTCGCAAGAAGCAAGCCCGACGATGGGGACCGATCCTGTCCCCGAAACGTAGTGTTTTAAATTCCAGAGCGTACAATGGAAAGTCCGTAAAGTTAATGAGAGTAGATGTCATATCATTGTTAAAATCCATAATTGTGAGTCTACATGCAATCAGAATAGAAGATTAAGTGTAGAAACACCGAGAAAGAAGGACATTACTAACCTTGCTGACAGAAAATTCCGAAAACGTACATCAAGGAGTTGTAGATATTGTAGTTCGCTTGTCTTTGATGCGTTCCGGAAGGAGAAGCGACGTACCAGGTAACAGAGAGAAGACAAATGAGCATGAAGAATACAGCCGATATCGCCCACCAGAATCCAGAGGAGAAAGGTAGCAGTAGGAGTCCCCAGTTGGAATTATTCGACGCCTGTTTCTTAATATACGTTGCAATCCTGAAATAAATATAAATTTGCAAAGAAACTTTATAATATCCATGTACTTCAGGAATGTAAATTAAAAGAGCTGTTCATTATAAACTCCAAGGTCCGTCACATTAACCAATCATTTCTGTTCTTCTACCTCTCATAATTCCCCCCCCCCCACGGCGACCTCTTTGGTTTTACCACCCTTGACCCACATATGGTTGCTTTCTGCCCACTTGTAATATTTACTCTAAAAAGCCAGAAATGTGGTGATAGAAGGAAGGACTTCTGAAAACGACCAGATTAAAACCGAATCGTATCTCATCTAACCACATAAATTCTTGCGTTTCATTGTTTACTTGGTTCATATAGGCGTACTTGTTTTTCGGTTACAGATTAATGGAAGGTTAACAAAATGTACTGACATTTCAAATTTTGCATTAACATATGATGATATCCGTACTTCTCAGGTTTTAGTTTTACACGAAACCTTTAAACCTGATGCCGTGCAGTCTGGTATAATCTCACGAACTTTCAGAAGCACGTACATCACAATCGCCCCACTCATAATCGCCCCACTCACAATCGCCCCATTCACAATCGCCCCACTCATAATCGCCCCACTCACAATCGCCCCACTCATAACCTCTTAATCTCGCATTGATTCGCTTCGCTTTCGCAGAATATTTTGAGTGAAGAAAAGTAATAATCTCTCATTCGTGTTTAAATAAATCAATTTCGGATATTCCTTTGAAAACTGTACACAGAGTCCGTGATACCGAAAAGTTTGCTGTGACTTTTCTTTGCTCTGCTCTGCTCTATAACGGAAATTAATGTGGCTAGACTGTACTGACAATGGTCTGAAATCGATGGGTGTCAAGAGATGAAGGAAGAAAGCAGAAAGAGGTACTGGTTAAACTATAAAGACCGTATGCCAATGAGGAGGAGGAAGAAGAAGAAGAAGAAGAAGAAGAAGAAGAAAAGATTCTGCTGTGCACACGTGCAACTATTGTGTGGCATTTTGAAGAATAAATACATTTTTCTCTAGAAGAAGATTTTCATGACCAAAGCTGTAAGTAATCTTTTCTTTTCATGGAAAAAATTTTAAAATGTGCATAAATATTTGTTTTTACTTACTTTACTGAAAAGAGAGTGGATATGAAAGTCAGGTGTGATACACGGCTGGAGGTCATTACGCATTTTTCAACACAAATATCAACTTGATCTAACAAAACTATTGCTATGGCGCTACTCCATGAATTGTTGCTAATGTTATGAAAGCGATTTTCATCCTCTGGCCTGTAGAAAACGGACCTGGTGGGAGAAAAGTACCTTCCATTCATTTGCATGCTGATCAAGTTATGTGGAACATCGAGATTATCACTACACAATACTAACTGATATGAGTTATTTGTCGATAATTTGTGTTCAATATATGATGTTCTTGCTAACATTATATTAAATACCAATACAGGGACTTTTGTATTTTTTTAAGTGTTTATATTTGTACCGTGCATCTTTATACTATCACAGTTTATTATTCACCAACGAATGCACAAGTGATTGTCTTAAAAACAATATTAAAATTTACAATAAAATAGCTCCGAAATGTTTCGGTGCAGTCGCACCATCTTCAGGGAGCTCATTATCCGTGCTTGCTAAAGTTACACTTTGTTAAAATATTCAATTATGGTTCATAGTAGTATAATTAAATCAGTGGTGATGTGGCTGCATATATATATTGGTAGTGTCTGTATTGAATAACAGCGTATCAGGTACCGTATACAGGAAGCTTAGCTTACTGTAACTATAACAACTACACTTACGTGAAATTAAGTTTCTTTTGGATGGCGCTCCATACTTCATACTCGACTTTACAGAAATCAGACCGTGTGTCGCCGCTGCATTTACTGTTGACAACAGCTTCGTGATTCTAAATACAGAATTAGAACTATACGACACTGTACGTGTATATAAGGCTGTAATGCAGCAAAATTAAGTAAAATGTGTGTCAATAAATTGCAAACCGTCGCAGTACTTACGTGAGAAGTCAGACCAACTCTAATGGATATCCCATGCAGATTTGCCCTCCTCTGGATTAAGAGGGATGCAGACCAATGTAACCCACCACATACTGTCCAGTGGGCCACAAGATGCTTCTGTAAGATCCGACTTGGGTGATCATGATAAATTTCTGTGATAGAAAGTCCGTCTTCCCTTTTGTCATTATTAATCAAGGGTTGTGTTACAAAAAACTCGCAGTCCAAAGGAATCTTAATATTTGAGAAAAAGTTTTCTATAGAGGGAGCAGAGAAAAACATAAGCCATCGGCCTCTAGACAGGAGTGACTTCAGTGCAACCTGAAAGGCATCAAAAGTTTGAAAAACGTAAAAGGCTTCGTAGGGTGTGTTAAGACGGTTACTGCTGAAACCAATTTTTTCCATGGCTCATCAGCCCCTAAGGAGCCAGGACCTCCTCATCATCAAGGCTTCATGATCGCACTCAGACACATTACAATTGGTATAACTCCCCTGGACGAGGGATCAGCCGGTCGTAGAGGTCTCTATCTGACAATACACAACACGCGCACAAGAGAGAGACATCCATGCCCTCTGGGGGATTCGAACCCGCAATCCCAGCAAGCAAGCGGCCGCCCGTGTCGTCTGTGCAGATACTACGACCAACAAAAGTACTAAATCCATCCCCATATCGGACACATACACACTAGTACTGTGCAGTTAAGCGCCACTGTATGTTTACTGTAATTTGTGGCGGTAATTTGACGCAATATGCAACACGGAATTTCTGTCCACTGCCTTCCACGGGCGCTAAATGCGGGTGGCTCTATATCGGGGTTCGACTGTAATTTTGTTTTGGCTGTCATGTGTTATGTTTAAGTATTCCATTTCATTAGTGGGCGCTTAAAGGTTTTCCGCATCTGAACCCTATTTATATACAGGCTTTGTGGGGACTCCTTGGACTGGGGGACAGACCCATTGTCAAGTAGGCGTCTACACAGGACAACACAAACTCAGAAAGAAAACAAACCTACATCAATGTGTCGAGGGGATTAGAATCTAATGTATCAGTGTCCGAGATGTGGAAAACTACACGCTCATGAGAGCGGGCGGTGCGATCATTTATGTATGTCTCTATATAATGCAGTGTGTACTATGAATCTGATATAATTATAGTCAAAGTATATATAATTTCCTTAAGACACACTCCTTTACCTGTTCTAGAAACGCCTGAGTGGTTGGGTCGTTGCTTAGTAGGACATATAGTGGGCTATTTCCTTGGCAGCTTGCGACTTCAAGGGTCTTGAGGTTGGTGTCCATAGGAGCTGCAGCCACCAAGAAGCTGCCTGTTGTTGTTAGCGCCTTTAAATAAGGAAAAGTGGCAGAACCTGTCACAGAATAACATTCGTTATGTAAATGCATGTAATGTTACCAGCATCAAATTACTTACAAGTAAATCGAAGCAATGCAGACACATATTTAAGATAACCCTATGTTTGTGCAATTGATATAGTTTAATGGCTTCTATGACTAACGCGAAAAATTTAGAGTAGAAATAATTTGGATGTTATCATCTTTGCCAAGTTGAGACGGACTGGTACGTTTGTCCGCCGCCATTAATTTGACTGGAGTTTTTTATATCCTTTCAAGAAAGGAACAGGGAAAAACTAAATATGGGAAAGGAATAACGAAGAGTAATTAATAATAAGAACACTTCACAATTCAGTAACAATTATAAAAACACCTGCTTCACACTGAAAGTTGCACCTTTTGTTTCAGAATATATGTAGAGTGTATTGGTTTGTTTCGTGTGAGCCTTAGAATAAACACAGATTATATATTTTTTAGATATCTTTAGCCCGTTCAATTTTGTAATCGAGACTTTGTGTGTTTTCTTTGAGAAAGACAGGTTTATTAAATATTAGCTGACTTTCAGACTTCAAAATTTTAAGCGCCTAACTAACCTTCTGATTTATATTGGTGCGTATTATGTGTGTGTGTGTGTGTGTGTCATAGCCATGCGTGGTGCAATTGTCTTATCGCACAAACGTGTAATTTTAATTTAAGTATTACTATAATAAAGAATGGGCGACTGGGATAGTTCTGTTGTTATAGCGACTCGCTACTGCTTCAACGACCCGGGTTTCGATCATCGGTGGGGGGG
>Ga0136643_10009580_pt1 | contig 14253 bp, 3 predicted proteins | sample TergutLab28metaG_FD_96883 | JGI IMG/M metagenome (GOLD analysis project Ga0136643, IMG submission 96883) | Labiotermes labralis P1 segment gut microbial communities from Petit-Saut dam, French Guiana - Lab288 P1 (version 3) (version 3) | ecosystem: Host-associated > Arthropoda: Insects >... | reverse complement strand
TCAAGACTGTACATAGAGCAACAAAACAGCTACTGCTGTATGTACAGTCTTGAACTCCTGATGATGGACGGAAAGACCATCCGAAACATGTAGTGAGTCATTCCAAAATAAAATAAATTTGAGACATTGGTGCATCTAGTTGGTTTTATTGTAGAATAGATTACCAACTAGTTTAAAAAGCTGTGAACATATGGCCCCGTATGGTATTGGAGTCCATGTTAAGAGACAGCGAATTTGATTTTTCAGGAAATGGCTGTATCACCCGTTATTGAAGTGATAGGGCTTGTTAAGGTTGGTGCAGTCTTGGGGCTGTTTGTTTCAATCTAACTAATTTCTATACCGCACAGCCAGTTTACGCAGGTTCTCAAATAATTCGACTTCATTACACCGTCTCTTTGAATTATGAAAACCATGATATCATTTCCCTCAGTCTATCGTATTTGTGTAATCCAGTTCATTATATGAAGATTTAGGTTAACATTTTCATTTGGTATCTGTAAAAGATCAAATAAACTATTAAAAATTTTAATTTATAATTTAGTGGGTCCGGTAGCTCAGTCGGTATAGCGACTGACTACGGGCTGGACAGTCCGGGATCGAATCTCGGTGGGGACGAGAATTTCCGCCCGTCCAGACCGGCCCTGGGGCCCACCTAGCCTCCTGTACAATGGGTACCGGGTCTTTCCCGGAGGTAGAGGCGGCCGGGGCTTTGGGCTGACCCCTTCCACCCCCATCTAGAGTGCTGAAGTCCTAGAAAGAGTAGAGCTATACCTCTATTTTCCACAAGGGCATTCGTGGATATAAAAAGGGTGAAAACCTACCTAATTTATAATTTAATTCTTAAAGAATGTATTATGTTCTGCAGTGTTAGTCATTCTATTTCTGGTTTAGACGTTTGGAATGCATTTTAGAACAAATACACGTTGTCAACAGAGAGAAAATTGGTGATCGAAAACGAGATCTAGAGTTTAAAATCCTATTAGCAGGGTTTACAGGTTGTGTTGACAGTGCGAGTGGCATAGTCCGATTATGCTAATGAAGCGCCCTTCCTGGAATGCACGCAGAATTAAAAAAAAAAAAATCGCACTTGTGGCCAATGCCTTCTTGTTCTTGTGAATACACTTCGCTTTCCAACAAGGAAATTTTAAATTACCGTCCACAGTATGATATACAGACGCTCTGCCTACGATCGTACACCACACAAACCTTCATTACTCGTTATAGGATTACATGAAAGCAATCGGATTTCACTGTTATCAGAAAGCGACGGTATAAACGCGTGTAAATTCCACAGGAATACGTCAACAAATTTTGTTTCAGTAAGGCTATTTTATGAAATGATTTCGATGAACTGGAATGTATATATATATATATAAACAAGATGCGGTATCAGATGGTAAAATCTCTCTCTTTACTAATTTCTCGAAAGTTTATTCATAATTTGAAAGACGTATTGCAGTAAGACTGTACATTTCAGTTGCTTCTGATATTCTACAGAGTCTCCATGAAATGGGGAGGTGAACTTTTTCCAGGATTGTACCAAGTCCAGTCAGAATTTCCGGAAGGCGTTTTAGGAAAGCAACGATTCCCCTTTTTTGTGCATCTGAGACTAATATGAAGGAAAGAGAGTCCAAATGAGACATAAAATCAGACACTGATGTTTCTTGATTGTTTACTTTCCACAGCTGACAGTAAAAAATAATCCACTGCCCATTACTGAGAGTAAAAATTAAACAGAATTTCCCACGCAATTTCTGTGGCTTATAGCACCTTCACGAAAAGTCGATTTTATAAGTGAAACGCGTTTTACTTAAAAAAAATGGTTCCACCTATCGGCGTGGCGGTTGATTTGTTACGTTCTAAATTAATTACATTTGTAACAGAAAGTACATCCAGTACTAAGCATCCTCTGTTGCGGTACCTTTTGTCAGACTATTCCTTGACGTCGAAGTGAAAGGTAGAGTTCGTCTCCTACGAAGATCCAAAACGATTGGTTTATCTATATTACAAAGATATTTCCGACTTACTATTTTACTTTGAAATCCAGTAATTGACTGGACGAATTACAAAGAACGAAATAATTATAATGGTAAACGCTAATTATTTAGAATTAATCAAAATTAGGGAACAAGATTGAAGCCGAATTTGAGACAAGTGGCGACGCTCTGGGTCCTGGCCCAGTTCGTCCACTACCAACTTCAGACACACACAGGCGCCTCTCCCTACAGGATTACATGGATTTTCTCAAAAGAGAATGATGGAAAGCCTCTCATTACAACGAATAAATGTCCAAATACAGGCCATTACTTGGACGTCCTCTAGATACAACCAACAGTGGAAACCTTCTAACTTACTCACTTGTCTTGAAAAGTCCCTTATACCTTACAGGTATTGAACTGACTGTCCCTCATATGTCTCTTAGATTGAACTAACTGTCCCTCATATGTCTCTTAGATTGAACTGACTGTCCCTCATATGTCTCTTAGATTGAACTGACTGTTCCTCATATGTCTCTTAGACTGAACTGACTGTCCCTCATATGTCCCTTAGATTAAACTAACTGTCCCTCATATGTCTCTTAGATTGAACTGACTGTTCCTCATATGTCTCTTAGATTGAGCTGACTGTCCCTCATATGTCTCTTAGATTGAACTGACTGTCCCTCATATGTGTCTCTTAGATTGAACTGACTGTCCTTCATATGTCTCTTAGATTGAACTGACTGTCCCTCATATGTCTCTTAGATTGAGCTGACTGTCCCTCATATGTCTCTTAGATTGATCTAATTACAGACACTTGTATTCAATATACAAGACTTAAGACTAATAATGATGTCATTTATTTAAAAAAATACCCCACGATGCTTATTTTAATTCGGAAGAACTTCCCTTTCACACCTGAAGTACTGGGTAGCAATTTTGATGTTTGAATATAATATTAATTTTTTTTTATAATTTGACATTTTTGTATACAAACTTGACTTCTATCAAGTTTCAGCTTACAAAACTCCAGTTTTTTTTTTAAGGTTAGGAGCTCATCTGTCTGAAAAATATCATTATTATGTTTTGGATTTAATTATTTTTCTTTATGTAACTTCAATTGTGTGATGATGGCTTTCCACTACGCCGAAACATGCAGCAAAAAATAAAACTGATATAAAATTAACTGTGACTGAAATTTTGCGCTTCCCGTTTTCATGTTCAGTTAACATTCTTATTTTTTTATTCACCCTATAACAGGCCACGAAGGCCCAGAGGGGGAGGAAAGGTATAGCTCTACTCTTTCTTTAACCTCGGCGATAGATGAGGTGGGTGGTCAACTCCACGCCCCGGCCACTTTACCCCCCTGGAAGACACGGTATCCACTGTACAGAAGGCTGAGTAGGACCCAGGGCCGGTCTGGACGGGTGCGGAAAATCTCGCCCTCACCGGGATTCGGTCCCCGGAAGGCCCAGTCCGTAGTGAGTCGCTATACCGACTGAGCTATCGCGGCCAACAACTTTCTTATTTTAGGGAAGATAATTCTTTTTCACTCTTTTCTTCAGCGTCATATCCAACTCAGAGGAAGGCTGCGACCCTTCCCTGCTTTAAATAAGTTAAGTATGTACATCAGTATATTATCTGATTTATTTTGCAAATGTTCAAATATTGCAGAGGGCATTTAATGTCAAGATACTGTACTAATTTTTTACTTCGTACGTATTTGTTAACTTCGTGCATCTTATGAGAATTAGGCCCACGTTTTCTGGGTAAGATCATTATTTGAGCACCAGTACTCGAAACGGCGTTTCTTATTACTGCAGTTTGGGTTTATAAGAAAAAGCGTAAAATTCTAAAAAGGTTAATGAATACTGGCTGCTGCTACCACATTTTTACCTGGGAATGTCCAAAGTCAGAGAATAAATCACTTTAGAGTCCTGCATGGAAAGAAAAGGGGTTTTTCTTTAAGTGGCAGCGAATTCCGTAACGTAGGAAGGAATCTTATTTACCGAGTACCAAAGGAGAGAGAAAATATCATCTAAGATACAGCAGTACTCAAGGGACCCTAGTAGCTTATCCCATTCAACGCATTTACAAAATTTAAGGCAAAAGGCTTTTAGAAAGGCAAGTCTCAAAGAACAAACGACACCGAAAAAGCAGCAATGGACCAATCACAAAAAAGAGATACAAGTGCTGGGAAGTCATCACAGAGAAATGAAATTCGAATGTTACAAATCAAGTGTACGAAGCCATTTTGTGATTACTATGTCGATTCCTTTCAAATTTTTAGAAGAAAATTCCAATTTTTCATTCAAACATAAATTTATAGGAATTGTTTCTTAAGCAGGCGTTTGTTACACTTCGCGATCTTCCATGTCATGCAGTGGGATAGGATTTGGAAACAAATTTTTAAAAATAACGGATTGTAATACTTTAAAATTACTAAGTGTTCTCAGTATAGAGTGACTGGATATGAAACCTGTCATTAAAACGAGCAGCAATATCTGTCCTATCCTTATTGTTGCAACGTGTAAATCGTCTAATTATTTAATTAGTATACCAACTGATTCACATATATAAAAATTCCACATTAAAACATTAAAATTGCTCCGAAATGTTTCGATCCTAAGATCATCATCAGGGAGCTACACTTACCTCGCTAAAGTCACTATTAAAATTAGTCACTGATTAATTTCGTTGTATAAACAGGGTGTTGTGGCAGCATGTCTTATTGTGTAAGGTTATGTTGTTGAGAGTGCCCGACTGGGTGTGTGCGTCCTGTGCTTTGCTGCAACACCCACAGTAGGGCACTCTCAACAACATAACCTTACACAATAGACATGCTGCCACAACACCCTGTTTATACAACGAAATTAATCAGTGACTAATTTTAATAGTGACTTTAGCGAGGTAAGTGTAGCTCACTGATGATGATCTTAGGATCGAAACATTTCGGAGCAATTTTAATGTTTTAATGTGGAATTTTTATAAATGTGAATCAGTTAGTATACTAATTAAATATCTGTTCCATTTCAGCTTGTTCTTAGTTGGCTCTCACATATCCCATGTCCCCTACTTATGTAGGATGGAATTACATATCCAAAATTTTGTCTCTCAGGAGAAAAAGTTATACGCCTATAATTCCCGTATTGCTCAACATATTAAAAAGATTTTTGCGTGTCGATTCACATTTACAGCAGTTCTCGGAAACAGTAAAACTATGTTCTTAACAACAACCCCTATACCATATTTCAATTTTAGGTCAAAAGCAAGGGAAGTCACTGTGGTTTAGACCGCTTATATCCTGATACCTTACTGCGTGTCATAAACCAGTCTGTATTCATCTCTCTTTCCTTCACTATTTTCAGTTCAAAATAGGCCGCCAATTTAAAACGACTTAAATCTTTGTCAATAGGCTTTACATAATACATTTCCTTGCATCATTATAGAAAATATGTAACTTTTCTGAAAATAATTAAGTTCAAGTCAAATTTATTATTAATTATTTTGTCGAAAAATGTCATTAAAGTTTATTCTTTCTTTCTCGATTCCCACTTTCTTTGAAAAATTCCGAATCAATTAAAAAAATTATATTTTCTTTAGAAAAGCAATTAGCAAGTTTTTAGATATAACGTACACATGTTTACACATAGCAGTACGTGACATACATACTTCATTTCCTAACACGTAATTATACTGTTTTAATCAGTTCAGAAATAGTACTTTTGAGACACGGAATTTTAACACTTTTCTTGCATTCAAAAAATTTTAGTGGTTTTTTTTTAAACATAAAAATGACTTTTTTATGTTCTCAGCGCGAATTCACGAAGCAATATTAATATTCTGGCATAAATAAAATGGTTAAACATATTTTACCTATACCATATTTAACATACTCTTCGGTACTTAGTAACGAGGGATGTGTTCTGGTTTCAGAAAAATAAAATTTCAAATATTCATAAAGTAATATTACTGAATAAGAATTAAATAACATACATATCAATCAATATAGAACTCAGTAAAATGTAATTATTTAGCATTAAATAATTTTGTTGTTGTATAGGAATACTCGTCTTTACAAATGTAAAATTACTGTTTGTATTTTGGATGCAAAATGTCCGTGTCCCAGCAGAAAATAATTGTAAGGCAGCTGAGTTGGCTACGTAACAAGTTGTATTTTTTTTTTCTTCTTCGAATTTTGCATTTTAATTCAAATGACGAATATCTTTCCCAGAACCATTCTCAAGATTTTACCCTCCAACAATTTCCAAAAAAATAAAAAAACATAAACAAACACAACTCTTTCAACTACGAAACAAAGACCACGATGTGCAGTTTAATGAACAGATCGTCTAAGGGAGTGCCGAAACACTCGCTTAGGAAATATTTTCGTTATTTAATGTTATTTTTGATTAACACAATATAATAAGTACGATACATTACTTATTTTATGCAAATTTACAAATCGGAAATCTATGAAGGAATGTTTCGGGGGCTCAGGATGACAAGAAAGGGTCATCGCCCGAAAACCCGCACAGAATTTCCGCCCATTTCCGCTGCGAGGTGTCCAGTGTTGCCACCTTGACGAGACAGTCCAGCCTCTAGTTCTGCACACCGCGGACTGTTCGTATGTTGTCTGCACTGCCTATTCAGATCCTAGCTCCGTGCTGTTAACAACAGCGTCAAATAGTTCACATTACCAACACCAGATATCGCAGTGGAACCTTTTATCTACAGATACATTGACACCAACACAGTAAATTTCACATATTACTTATTTAAAAAGGTTCCCAATCTGCGAACATACGCACTTTTTCTATAGTAATACGATGGGTGTGATTCCTCTACAGTTATTGCATGTCTACGAAAATTATTACCCTTCTAACGTATACACATTGTCTCTACTCTAATATGAACAACACCAATCAGAACTACGCATTAGCACATATAACATCGACAAAAGTACGCTTGTTTCTAAACATAAGCAATTTTTTTTTTCGGTTGATTTTATTTCATTATACATAAACTACGTTCTGTTCGGTTAACTTGATACAGAATAATGTAATTTTCACCCCACCGTATACCACATTCCGAAACAACAAAATTTCTTTTCTATGTTTCCTATACCTCTGAACTTTGCCTGCAAACAATCTCAAGGCCTTTACTTTTCTTGCTGTCTCTCTTCGGAGTCATGTGACAACCGTCAGCTTCCTGCCGAGGCTCGGGGTAGGAGGCTGAAAAAAAAAATCAACATTGTCTGATAACCAAACGTCATTTTTCTCCCGAATTCGCAACGCACCCCCCCCCCCTAATGTACCCGAATCAGTTTTGAATGTACTAAAATTTCGAATCTGAGTGCAAAGACGTAGGAAACTTATATTCCAACCCATCTTTTCATATCAACGGCGGAAAAAAAATGATTATACGACATTATAATTTCAGAAAGATGTCCGAATTTTTGTAGTGAATTTTGAAGGTGTATCTTCTAAACTATTAATTACACTAAGTCCAAATGTGATACAAAACACACAAATACAGCAAACACAGTATCCAGTAAGGACAAATTTTAATACTGTATTATTTTATTTTGTGTTACGTTGTATTCTACATTAGACTTACAGTAATTTACGTGAACTAATAACGAAACATTTTCTAGCACTATAGAATATTTGCGTTTTTTTAAAGTTTTTAATTAACGTAATTAACACGAATTTGTGCAGAGAGAAGATATCAGGAAGTATGTACTAAAGTTTCGGGGGAAGTCGAAATCCAAAACGACTTGACTGTGATTTAAAAAAAAACCGTAACAGCTGACCGCAATATTATGAAGGCTGTGGAGAGTATGACAGAGGGAATTTTAACGGACATATCAGATCCAGGTCTTCGATACAGGACGCTGGGTGACAAATGTCTTACAAATCTCACCAATTCCATTTACTCTCTTCCTCGGTATGTCAATACAGTCCCTAGCCATGTGACATTTGTCAGTCAGCGTCAATAAAACCAAGTGTTATTATTTACGTAGCCATCTCAGATGCATGTATCATCACGATGATACAAATATAACGTAACAAGTCACATTAATGGAAAGTAATATATCACTTAAAATAATCACATAATCACATAATCATATTATAATAGTTACTCCTGAGTTTTAATTTTTCGTACTTCAGTAATTACCGTGCCTATTATTTTTATATTAATCTTATGAATATGTTTTATTTCTAATAGGCCGTGTTCCCATCTCTTTATTGGCTTCACATTGCCATATCCTCGTGTTTCAGGGGCCTTACCGTTATTCTTCACAATATTCTCTCCGTAATCAATACGAATTTGCCCATTATGTAGACAGTGTGTTGTGGAACGAGGGTTGGGGTGGGAGTGGGGGTTGGGTGGGGGGCCTCTCAGAGGAAACGTGGGGCAGGTTTTGTTTTCTAGCTGAAGGCTTGGACAATACCTGCATGAAGGCGCCCTTCTTATAGTGTTTCACTGTGTTGTGGAACTTATTAGCAAGTTAGAGAAAGAAATTCTGGCCTTTATTTCTTCTTCTTGGAATGACTGAGGTTGCCTAATTTGACGGAATGACTGAATGAGGTACAACAGTAGAAATGAAAAACAAATACAGTATAGATCTTTTGGCTTTGCGGCTGATTCTTTCTTGTTGGTCCGGTCGGTCGCGTTGCTTTCTGTTAGCGCCCTCTGGCCCACCGGAGTATTGCGTCCGCCAGCAGCTCTAAATGGGCTTTTGTCTGCAAAAAAAAAACACAAACATAAACATAAACAAAGAATAATTTATAATAATAGCAGCTCCTGCTTCATCGAAAGATCATAAGATATGATGTGGTCTTGTGGGTTAAAACGCTGTGCCGTCTGGTCTGGTACAACCTGAACAAGACGGTGTCATAACCCATAAGAACACAAGGCAGTCGTGTTGATACGCTTCTGCTTGTTCAGCTGGTAGGAAAATATATGTTTTGTGAAAGTAGCAGTTTCGCTGATAAAGTCCCAATTTTGATTTAAATTCTAATAGAATTTTGGAAGTAAGTACAGAAAATGCATAAAAAATGTTAAAACCCGTATAACTATTATTATAATATTGTATCGTGCATATTTTGTTATTTTAATTATTATAACCAACAAACGCACAATTATATCACACAAGTGTATATCACAACTGTCTTTTTTACGTTCATAGGGCCGTGCATCGTAATATTATTTTTATAGTAAAACCAACTATACAATGCACTGGCCCTTCCAGTCTTGTTATGTGGCAGCGAAACTTGGACTGTTAAAGCAAGTGACGCCAGAAGAATAACAGCAGCACAGATGAAATACATGAGAAGAACAGCAGGATACACTTGGACAGATTATAAAACAAATGCACAAATTGCAAAGGAGTTAAAAATAACACCAATTTTGGAAAAATTACTGGAATACAAGAGAAGCTGGATACAACATGTAAATAGAATGCCTCCAAATAGGTTACCCAGGGTAATGAAACACTACTGCCCAACTGGCAGAAGGAATCATGGTTAGGCCTTTGAAGAGACTTCTGGATACGTGAGACCGGAACGGGTCAACAAGTGGCCCAACTCCATAACAGATATGATGATGATGATGATGAACTAGATGCACCAAAGTGTCAAATTTATTTTATTCTGGAATGACACTCTACATGTTTCGGACGGTCTTTCCGTCCATCATCAGGAGTTCGAGACTGTACATACAGTAACAGGCATTTGTCAAACAGATACTGCTGTCTGCTTGCTAGCAAGTCTCGAACTCCTGATGATGGACGGAAATACCGTCCGAAACATGTAGAGTGTCATTCCAGAATAAAATAAATTTGACACTTTGGTGCATCTAGTTGGTTTTACTATAGGAATAATAACACAGCAGTCTCTTTGTGTAATCTACACTTCTACATGTTTCGACAGTTTTGTGTCATCATCAGGGACTTTACAACCAACACCTCGCCAAGCCACACACGTTCTTAAAATAAAAATAAACGAGAGAAAAATATCAAGGCATAAAAAATAATAAACCTTGAATAACCATTTTCATACTGCTCATTCCGCACATTTGAGTTAAATGACAAATTCTGGCAGCACCATAAAATGCACTATTCTATATATTGTGTACATTACTCTTAATATGCTGCTACGTGTTTCGACGCAATTTAAATCTTCAGGGAGCTTACACCAATGTTGTTAAAACATATTTTTCCCTTTGAGGTTCTGCTGCCCAACGCGAGCTATGGCGTCATCATTCATTAGGTTTCTAGATCACACACAACGACGCACCACTGTCGGTAGGACTCCTCTGGACGAGTGATCAGCTCGTCGCAGAGACATCTACCTGACAACACACAAAACTGACAAGAGACAGACATCCATGCCCCTGTCGGGATTCGAACCCACAATCTCAGCAGGCGAGCGGCCGCAGACCCCCGCCTTAGACCGCGCGGCCACTGGGACGTACGGTAATACCGTAATTTTACAATAACCATGCATATCAAATGTGCAGGTTTTAAATTCGTAATTATTGTTAAACTATTTGACTGCTGTACGTTTTAACAACATTGGTGTAAGCTCCCTGAAGATTGGCGATTGCGCCCAAAAACGCAAAAACAAAACAGTAGCAAAATACACACTATATATATATATATATAACAGTGTAATGTTGGTATATATATATATATAAAACAGTGTAATGTTGGTACTGATAGAGTTTGTAATTCTCCATCAAAAGTCCCCAAAATTTATCAACCAACGAATGCAAATATAATTTCATATAAAACACTTTTATAACACTTTCAAACACTCCGACATGTTTCGATCTTGTCAGATCATCATCAGGGAGCTTATTTCCTTGCTAAAGTTATATTATATTATAGTATAGTATAATATAACTTTGGTAAGGAACTAAGCTCCCTGATGATGATCTGACAAGATCGAAACATGTCGGAGTGTTTTAAAGTGTTATAAAAGTGTTTTATGTGAAATTATATGTGCATTCGTTGGTTGATAAATTTTGGTGATTCTACAAAAAATGCACGGTGCTACAATAAGATTTATCTCCATCAACAGGTTTTATCTACCTAGAAGCAACCCCAGTTTCGACAATTAAGTTCCTATATTCATTGTTATTAATAGGAAGTTTTATTTATTCGAAGCTAAAAACATAACACATTGTGCTAGTCAATCATGCGAGAGAAGTAAGAAAGGAATTGCACTCACGGAAGAACAGGAAAATTATTCAGATTTCAGGAATGGCATTACGTAAAGCCTATCTGGCCTTTCAAAACGCGCTGTAATTTAGCAAGGCCGATGTGAAATATTTGAAAGTGTTTACTGAGGCAGACTTGTTGAATGGGGGACATGGCCGTATCCCACCAGTTCATTTTCTCAAGAGGTGGTAAACAGTAGTGTAGCTACTAAAAGTAGCTCATATTACATTCCTATTTGTATTTCATATATGAAAAAGGAATTTAACGGCCGACAGCTCTTCCTGAAAGAAAACCGAGGGGATTTAAATGAAAAGAGATGACGGAGATAAATTTGCCTAACACTAATTCTAAGACACTCCCTCATAATTAATATTATAAGTAAAATTATGTGTAAATTTGCTCCTTGAATTTTTGGAATACATTAGGAATTTTCCAGGATTTATGTTTAACTTTTGACTATCAAAGAATATCTACAAGTAATATAGAAACCGCACGAAATACTTTTCAATAACAAGATGTCTGAACACCTCAATGGATCAGGATCATTGTAAAATTGACGTTCAGGTGACCGTGCATCGTGATAAATTCTTATAATAAAACGAACTAGATGAACTAATTCCTCAAACTCATTTTTGGAATAAAATTCTACATGTTTCGGACAGTTCCTCTGCCCATCATCAGGAGTTTTTTATTGTACACACAGCAATGGTATATGTCATAAAGGTTTACTGACAGCTTGCGAACAGGATCACGAGGGAACTGGTTTGGTTCCGCTGTAACAGAACCAAACCAGTTCCGTCCTGATCCTGCTCGCAGGCTACCAGCAAACCTTTACGACATATACCATTGCTGTGTACGGTGAAGAACTCCTGATGATGGACAGAGAAACTGTTCGAAACATGTAGAATTTTATTCCAAAAATAAATTTGAGAAATTAGTGCATCTAGTCGGTTTTATTATAAGAAAGAATCATTGTAAAATGTAAATAATATTTTCTAAATGATCATGAAATTCTCGCATTTTATGAATTCGAAATTCCGTTACCCCTGTCACAGATTATGCCACTGAACGAGAAGAATCCCATACATTATCTCTAAACCTATTATTTACGATCCATCTAATATTTTATAATTTTCTTTTACCAATTCATAAGTCATCAAAGTGGTCTCCTTTCCTCCGGTTTATCCACCAAAACTCTCCCACTTAGGTGTCATTCGCGCATTTGCATTAATCTTACTTGAACTTCTGCTGTAAAATTATTTAATGTAGATCACGAAGCTGCTCGTTGTGTAGTCTTTCCCACTGCCCTGTTATCTCGTCCATCTGAGGTCCAAATGTCTTTCTGAATACCCTAACCTCTAACACCCAAATTGTACGTACGTTCTTCGCGTGATATAAAAGACAAAATGTCACAACCATACAAAACAGCAAGCAAAATTACAGCTTTGTGTATTTAAATGCTTGTGCCCTAACACGTCACGAGGAAAGACAGTAAATTCTGGGCCGAGTAGTGGAAGGTAAAGGGTAAATCAGTCCCGTTACAGGCCTGGAGTGGCTCAGAGGGTTCCAGGAAGTTAAGGTTCCAGATTTCATGACAACGACACAGGATGATGATAACGTTGTCAGCCTTACGCACCGGCCGCCTTTACCCCCAGGAAATACTCCTGGGTACTCATTTCTGTTTGAGACTGAGTCGACCGCAGAGCCATAGTGCGATCGGAAGGATTTTATGTCAATGAAAAATTGCGATGACACCAGCTGGGATCGAACCAGTGACCTTCGGATTTGTAGCACAGCACCTTAACCACTGTGCTACCGCGGTCCCTTAGTGGTAGAAGGCATTGAATTAAGTTTTACTGAATTTAATTAAAGTAAAATGTAAAAACGTAAAGTGATCCCGTTACAGGCCCGGTGTGGCCCAGAGGGTGGGTAGAGGTATAGCTCTACTCTTCCATGACCGCGGTACTGGAAGGGGATGAGTGGTCAGCAGCACGCCCTGGCCGCACTTTACCCCCGGGAAACACCCGGTACCCATTTTACAGGAGGCTGGGTGGGCCCCAGGGCTGGTCTGGACGGGTGGAAAATCTCGTCCCCACCGGGAATCGTTCCCGGACCGTCCAGCTCCTAGTCATTCACTATACCGACTGAGCTACCCGGCCCACGAATTTAAGTAACGTACTTCAGTACAATTAAAGCTAGGTTGCGTAACAAATATTATTCAGTTGTTTTAAGCTGTAATTTTATTTCGCCTGATGTGTCAGGTATATTTACCAGGCCAGCTTTTCACTCTTGGACACAGCTGTCCTGTACAATATATCTAGCCTTCTCATATCTTTAAGCCGCATGTAAAAGCCTAAGTTACTTTTCCACTTCCCCCTTCAATCACCCCACCAGCCCGCCTTCCATCTTCCGTTGCGCTGTCCAATGATATGAACTTCCTCGTGAAGAGTACTAAAGACATATGTCGTATGGAAATGACGCTGTGAAGACCGGTACAGGTGTACCAATGTTTATTCTCCTACTCTTAAAACAGAGGCAGCAGCTTCCTCCGCATTTTTAGTGTCTATCTACCAAAATGCACGGTGTCACATCTCAGAAGGCATCCAATACTACTAGGAAGTTCCTGCGACCGGCCACCTCAACACAGGCTTTTCTTGGTTTCCCTGTGTCTAAAAGCAAATGCTGAGATGGTTCCCAAGATTCCAAGTTGCCACTACATGCTTCTCATGTAGCCCTCCCGACTGAAATTTATTAGTAACCAATTTCATATTTTGTATACATGTAAAATAACCACTGCCACCGGGTGACAACCCAATTGCAGTTAATAATAATAATAATAATAATGTAAGATAACCACTGCCACAGGGTGACAACCCAATTGCAGTTAATAATAATAATAATGTAAGATAACCACTGCCACCGTGTGACAACCCAATTGCAGTTAATAATAATAATAATAATGTAAGATAACCACTGCCACAGGGTGACAACACAATTGCAGTTAATAATAATAATAATATAAGATAACCACTGCCACCGAGTGAC
>Ga0136643_10009574_pt1 | contig 14258 bp, 12 predicted proteins | sample TergutLab28metaG_FD_96883 | JGI IMG/M metagenome (GOLD analysis project Ga0136643, IMG submission 96883) | Labiotermes labralis P1 segment gut microbial communities from Petit-Saut dam, French Guiana - Lab288 P1 (version 3) (version 3) | ecosystem: Host-associated > Arthropoda: Insects >... | reverse complement strand
GGAAAAAGACCACTGGGGAGACCTAGGCATAGATGGGTGGATAATATTAGGATGGATCTCCAGGAGGTGGGATGTGGGTATATGGACTGGATTGGGCTGACCCAGGATAGAGACGGGTGGCGGACGCTTGTGTGTGCGGTAATGAACCTTCGGGTTCCGTGAAATGCGGGGAATTTCTTGACGAGCTGCAAACCAGTTAGCTTCTCAAGAAGGACTCTGCACCATGGTGTAAGTAAGTAAAGCACAATTTCTGGAAGTGAAACCAAAACTTTATATTATTTTCGTAATGCTAACTCTGCAAATGCAGGAACGGAAACGAACAGTGGTTATTTGCGCAGTAAGTGTAGTGAAATGTCTTACAACATAATTTAAACATATAACAAATTTTCTATCTCCATCATTATTATTACCACTGCGATCTGGAACGCTGTGGTGCACATCATAGCCAAACCAACCACGAAGTCCATGAACAACATAGGGCTGAGCAACTTTCTCGTATCCTCGGTACGTCTGAAAGAAATAATTCCGTAATATGACAGCTAGTAATTTATCCAGAAAGCGGAACTGTTGTTGAATGGACGCTAATATAGCACGCATGTATTTTTTGTTGCAAAATATCAAAATAAAGAAGTTTGTTCACAGACTGTGGGAAATTTCATGTCACTGATATTGAAATAAAAAGTGTCCTAAACGTGTGACAACATTAAACATCGGGAATTATTCTTTGTATACGTTAGAAAGAAATTTGTTCTATTTAAGGGCAGTTATATAATGGAATTACCGTTGTATGTTTTCTGGCTTTTAAAAACAACACCAATAACAACGATAATGTTATAGCTAATGATAACGCTGATTATTATAATATGCTTTACTTGGAACTAATTTCCACTTTAATGAGGAACCACATAACTTTGTTCATAAACAGTTTTAAAAATTATCTCCTGTATCCTCTAGTTATATTCTTTTCCACGAATTTCCAGTTTACTCATTATTATTATTGTCAAACAAAACGATTATTGAAAAATATTAGGATTTATTTAGCAAAGTAAAATAGTGTAGTTGATTTTGACTGCGATCGTCCGATGTACTAACTAAACGAAATACACAAAGTATTTCTTTGTTCAGGGATTGGGTAATTTGGAAAGAAGCCCTGCTTGTAGACTGCAAGTGTTGAAATCATATCCCATTATAAGGAAATGGATTATTTAACCCTTCTTGTGCTTTTTTTCCGACTCCCATGCGTTAGTTCGCGTTTTCCTTCACTGTCTTAGAGAAAATTTTGGATTCCTTTCTTAGCACTAAATTGCTTCATAACATTATACATTTCGCTCATTTGCGACAAGAGTGTCACAACTCAAAATTTTGGAATTTTTGAGTTATTGGTATAGAAAGAAACGTTTGCAGATGCACTTTTAACCGGTTTAGTGTCATAACGCAGTTTGTAAAACTCGCCACTGGAGAGCAGTTGTGTCGTCGTTGCACTCATAGAAAATTATAGCACTTCAAAACCTTTAAAAGTTTCTCCTGAAAAATCACAAATTTTGAGTTGTGACACTGTTGTCGCAAATGAGCGATTTATATTTATTTGCATAAGTTAGGGTGATAAGTATAGAGGAATAAGTAAAGTAATTCTGCTTATTACAAGTCTGGTTACTTACTGGAGAATAAATTGGTGGTACTTCACGCAGTTGACTAAAAAGCAGTATGCTTCCTCATCGTCTTGAATGTGCAACATTTCCAACTTGTCGGTCTTTACCCATCCGTCGCTTTCATCACGGTGCAGCACTTCATATCTGCCACTGTACCCTATGTTTTTGTTCATATTTGTCAAGTTTTCTTCGTTCCCGCTCTGACTGTGTTCTTTTGGTTTAATGCCTGATATTTCACCATCCGAAATTCTCACATCTTTCAAATATGGTTGCACGTCGTCTACCCTTTCCAAGCTCGCTGTCAGTACTTTAAATTGAAATGTCAAGTAGATCATTAAAGAGAGAGTTATCATAATGTGTGTAACGTGTAGCGAAATGAGGAAGGAATTTTCAAGTGCTTGATAAATATATATGAACTGGTACATCGGGGTTTGTGTGGCATTCTGTGGGAGCCACATTCTAAAACAGAAAAATTTCCACTGCCCGTCACCGTAACTCCTATTTATTTCAGAATTTTCTACGTTTCGAAGATCATTTTCGGTTTGAATACTCCATAAGATGAACGGAAATATTGTCCAGAAGATGTACGCAATGGCGTTTAATGTGAATACCGTTCTTGTTAAGATGGTGTTCTGCCGGCGTGCTTGAGCCATTACTGTATCATACAGGCCTATTCTGTCCAACTCAAGGTGTTTTATCCGGCGTCCGAAAGCTTCCTCCGACGTTGCAATGATCGTCTGCAGCGAATTCCTGTTTAAAATCAAGTAAACGTAGGTACCAATGCAGTTCACAAAAAACGACAGTTGGAAAACCATTCCAGTGACCACCGAGATATCACCCCAGTTTTCGTAAATTGAGTATAAGAGCGCAAGTAGCGGGGGGAAACACCATATAATAGCTACAATGGAAAATGTATTGTAAAAAATTACTTTCCAACGAGAAGTAAATATGCCAGAGCGAGGTAGAATTCCTGTCAGACTCAGGAGCTGCAGTTGTACTCCGAAGAAATTATTATTTTGATCTAAATTTGAACTGTTGGCATCCATAGAGTTCATCTCTTTTTTTCAGTATCACAGTTTTCAGTACTGTATGCTAAACCATGTCAACATATTCTATACAGTGTAAATGCTGTTTGTTCTTGCAACTTACAGAAGGAACTTTGGAGAACAGGGCACAAAGAGGAGTGTTTCCGATTTGAGTATGAGCACTGAGCGTGCACGTTGTTGCCAAAATATTTTATTGTTTGTTATTTTCACGGAAAATAAGGCATTTGTTTGAGTCAGCCACTAGCAGGTAAAATTATTAAGAATTCAGAGAAATTTGATGTCATTAACTGTGTAAAGAGTATGTTGGTCGTTTTTAATTCACTGTACGTTCTTATATATAAACGTGGTATTTTTGTTTTAAATAACAGAGCCACTAATTTCTTCAGTTATGAGGGTTAGCTCTATGTTTTCCTCTTTGAGAGGATTCCTTGTATTTGTGTTTTCCCCCTATCAGAAAAGCAGGTCTAGTACGTTCGTGCTCAATACACTCCTTTTTACTGATTTGTAGTGCTTCGAAGTTGTATTCACATGTAGCGTCAGTAAGATTGAAAACAATATTTTGTAAATTTTATGTCCCAACCCATTCAGGACAACAGAGAGTTATCTCAAAAAACAATAAGTACTAATTGTTGTATCCATAAGGTGTACCTCCTGATGATGGGCTACAGATACGCCCGAAACATGTAGAGGTGTTTGACGAAATATACTGAAGACAAATTGTGCATCAAATTGGTTTCTATTTAAATGAATAAATCATTATTTTGTAATCTGATTAAATATGGTTTAAAAACTATATAATGTAAGCCTATTCCTGTAGTGATTCATAAAGTTGGTGTCTTTTACCGTGTTTGTTCTCTTATCAAGACGCAGCACAACTGATGTGTGTTGCTTTCTGCTGGGACGAAATGGCTGATGGATTTCATGACATCAGGCACTATGCCAACATCAACTACACTGAAAATTCTGCTGACGAAAAAGAAAATCCGTTTAGTAATTAAGTCGTTTATGGCAATGAAAGGAGATGGAGTAAAATGTTAGGGATAAATAGAAACGCTGACTTGCCTGAATAAGTCAATTATAGAAACAAGTTTGTTAATGGATTTCCGTTTGCAGCAGCTGAATTAGAATTAGTATTTAGACTGTAAAATTACTAGGGGTATGAAAGTAAATTAGTTTGAATTTTGAGATATATGTAGGGTGCAATTCGATTGTTTAGCTGAATATGAATTACGAATTTTTCTGGTGACATATATATGCTACGTAATTCGACATCCTGCCACATTTATTTTATACAGTTTGTAGGATATTAAAAAAAATTTTCGAAACAGCAATTACTTGGTATTAGTATGTTAATTGACATATTGGAGATTCATTACGTCTTAAGGCTTCAGGAGTTCTGTGTGTTTTCAGTAACTGTTCACTTTGAGCATAAGAAATGAGGAAGACGGCAGTTCTAAATAGACGGGCTACGAGCCATTGTACTTAGTGGCGGTCGCAATGTAAACAGGTTCTTCAGAGAGAATTTCTTGTTTATAATGACCCGTATACGGTGTTCATATATACGTGTCTGAGTATGCAGGATACAATATTGGTATTATTGTGCAGGCTGCTCTTCAGCTGAACACTTAATGGAAAGACGAAAACCATCCACCCACACGCCCGCATATTTAAAAAAAAGGCTAAACGAAAGATCAGAATAAAGTTTACTCTTTTCCTGTAAAAGAGTTCTCTTCCTTCTCATAGCCGAACTGCTGCTCTTATATTGTCAGCCTCATTAAATTAAGGAGATTAGGATATGCTGGTCTTGCAGGCATGTTTGGAAGACGCAAATTTCTTAGTGAAAATTGACCATCAAAATGCAGGAAAAAAACCCCGAAAGTGATAGTAGAGTAATATTAAAATGTATTCTTTGGAAATGCACTTGGTAGTATATAAATGGTTCACGAACTGGGCTCTTTCGAGATGAGACTAAAATTGATTGTTTACATTTCGTTAGCATCATGAGAAACCATAACCTGCTCTCTAATGAACACAGCTGGATGTTTGCAGGTTATAGAGCATTAAAGTGTGACCAGCGGGGATATGAAGCAATGTAGGTTTGTCGATACGAACCAGTATTCGGAGGCATCTGCTGCATCGATCTTCAGGACAGCTTCTACGAATTTTGAGAAACTTCAAGATCCGTGTCACATCAGTGATCGCGTTTAAATTAAATTCCTAAGTAAATACTATTACGTGACAGTAGGCTGTAAAGTATAGAGTTGCAATTAAAATTGATTGCACAATTCATGACAATACTAACTAATCTAAAATACAAACACTTTGGAATATTTCATGTTATTAATCCTATTTTGGTTTTAGTGTTACGTGTTAATTAATTTGTGTATCTTTTATTTCAGCATCATCATCACCAAAATTCGATTCTTATAATAATTTTGGGTGGACGCACGCTGTCTTATGTCTGTGGTAGTAGTTGTTTAAATATAATTAATTCTGCAGAATAACCAGGTATTTGTGAAACCAAGTATTTTATTTGTAAGCCTATATATTCCGAGCCGGTCCCAGTGACCGCAAGGTCTGAGGCGTAGGTCTGCGACCGCTCGCCTGATGAGATTGTCGGTTCGAATCCCACCGGAGGCATGGATGTCTGTTGTGAATGTTGTGTTTTGTCAGATAGATGTCTTTGCGACGAGCTGATCACTCGTCCACAGGAGTCCTACCGACTGTGGTGGGTCTTTGTGTGTGATCTAGATACTTCGTGAATGAGAAAGCCCTGCCCCACTGGGTGAGGGGCTGTTGCGCCAAAAACAAAACAATTACATAAATTGAGCTAATTTCTGTACCGCAAATTTACATTCTCACATGTTCATGCCGTGATAAAATAAAATTAGCAGGAAAATCTCTTCGAGTTGACGTACATACATTTACTTAGTTACGGAAATTTTTACCAGACGTGCTCCATTTTTAGAAATAGTTTAGCATTTCTGATGACGCTTTAATTCTTACACAAAGCATTTCTTCATAATATGTGGCGAAAGCGATTAAGCAACAACATATGGTATATCGTCTCTGCTTCCTCCATTTGTTTCTCATGCTTTGCAAGTTCTTTAATTTACTCGTTTGCTATATTCTGCAAGGAAGTTAATGCTTGATATCTTTCAGTGCAGAATCTTTTGTCTTCCAGTTTGCTACCCAAAAATATGTTAGAATATATAGTACTATAATTTTGCCTGTTTTTGTGTATGGGTGTTAAACATGGTCTCTCATACTGAGGGCATTCGAGAATAGGGTGCTGTGGAAGATATTTGAGCCTAAGGGAGGCGAGACAACAGGGGAATGCGGAAGCCGACATAACTAGAAGCTAGATGATTCTACTCCTCACCCAATATTGTTCGGTTGATAAAATCCAGAATGCGATGAGCGGGACATGCGGCACGTATGGGAGACAAGAGAGGTACATAGAGGGTTTTGGTGGGCACACCTGTAGGAAAGAGGCCACTTTGAAGAACTGTGCCTAGTGGAAGTATAATATTAAAAGGGATCTTCAAGAATTGGATGAGGAAGCACGAACTTGATCAGGCTGAGGATAGGGACAGTTGTCGGGCTCTTGTGAATGCGGCATTGAACATCTGGTTTGCATAAAATACGGGAATTTTCTTGACCAGCTGAGGGCGCGTTATTTTCTGAGGAAGGAATGTGTTTCATGCAATTGGTAAATAATCTTCAGCTGCCTCCTGTCTTGACGGATGCTGTGGAGAAAGCGATGTGGAAGCGTCTGCCCTCTATCGGCGAACGTCGTGACAAGAGCATTAGAGCTGTGTCATTTTCGTGTGAAGGATCTGGCTGTATTTCAAAAACAATTCTTCCGTTACCAGAACAAGTTAAACGAAAAATAAGGCGTGCCACATGCATCGAAATCAAGTGTGTGAGGTCTTCGGTCTTCTAGGATGTTATGGGCGTCATATCCCAGAAGAGCAGAGACCTCAACTATACCGAGAAAATTCGAATTTGATAAAAATCAGACAAAAGTGAGGGGCAGTTTATGTAAAGACCTATGTTTATTTGTTATAATATCTCGCCGAGTTCTTAGTAAAATGAAAAATGTTCCAGACCAATTTGTAGGGAAAATGAAACTTACTTTATGTCCAAAAACATTTTTTCCCCAAGATCATGCTTTTTATGAGATGTATACGATATATATCGGCATTTTTAAGTTTTTATAAATATTGGCCTGATAATGGCCTAGTCAAACCGAAACTAGTAGCCAACATTTGAAATAATAAAATAAAAACATAGTTGTAACAGAAAGAGTGCATATTTTATTTCATTTTAATATTGTACTTTTAAAACAACGGGATGTCCTCTACCAAGATTATCAAAATCGCTTTTGATATGATAATAAACAAGGTTCAAAGGAGATCCTTAAAAGTTTTGGAAAGTGTTCTCCGCTCGGCCAGCTCTGTGTGCCGTTTTTCCAATCATTTTAAGCTGACAATTTCGATGTTATAATTATTTAAGCGTATCGACATCGCACAGAAAATGATAGGTTAATAACATCACATATTGTATATCGATAATTGCTATAAAATTTAAAAAATATAAATGGATTTTTGTTGATACAATATTTGAATTTTTGTGCTTGCAAATTATTTGTACGGGCACAAATCGTGTGTGTGTGTGTATGTATATGTATATATATATATACTTATATATATACACATATATATATACACATATATATATATACAAATTTAAGGATTTGTGGCATTAACTAGCAATTTTACCAGCACATACACATTAAACATAAAAGAAAACTGCTATAGCAAATTGATTATACTTACTGGACGAGCGCCTGGCGGCACTTTATGCAGTCGATCAAATACCGGTGCATGTTGTGGTCTGTTGATGTTAGTTCATCCGATGCTTTCGATAGAAATGTATTTTTGGTATCTCCACTGAGTGATCATTTAGAGATTTTCATGTGCTTGTCACCATCCTCGTCGAAAATTGTGATGCGTCTCGCAAATCAGTCAACTGATTTCTTCCACTTTCATGTTGAACTCCTCTACCAGAACTCATAACTTCTTCCGGTAGAATTAGACTAAATATTTTATCATCCAAGAAATGGGCTTTGGGAATGGAATACATATTCAAAGTTTCTTTTTCGATGGAACATTCATTCGTTGTTTCCATTGCCTGTGAGAAGATCTCATCAATGCTTTCTATACGGAAAGCTAGTATCTTGAAGTGCGTTGAAATATTGTACATGAATATAAAAATACAGCATGTGCTGCTTTACAACAACAACAACAACAACTTACAGCGTAAGTAGCGATGAAGTTATACGTAGAAACCAATTCGTATGTAGGAAATTTGTCAATATTTGGCGGTAACCACAGTATTAAACCAAAGTATTTTAGGTATTCATCTCTTGAATCAAGAGATTCTTTGTTTTTTGTTCGGTGGACGTCAGAATATCGAAGCATGTTATAATCATTGGCAGCACGCCCCAAGCGAAGAGCACCACCCACCATACAGTCAGTAAACTCCACGTTAATATGGATGCTTGCTTGGAAGTTTCTCTGATAATAGGTTCATGCCTGGTGGGTGACCTAACTTTCTCAATGAGTGACACAAGCTGAACGTCTAGCAATTCCATAAGTCTAGCCAGTTGTTTGCGTTGAAAAACAAAGAACGCCGTGAGAGTTGTTGTATGAATGAACAATTTAATTTGGAATGTAAGTGTAGTTACCATCTCCATGTTGTTCCTGTGCTCGTATATGGCCCTCACCTCCGACATAATGTACATTACGGGCGAAAACAGAGAAACTGCGGTAAAGATGTACAGAAACGATTTGCAGGGTGAAATTGCGATGCTTGATGGAGGCAAAATTACAAAAAATGTAAAGGCCTCGACTGAATACCCAGTAAATTCAGTCTCTTACATTCCCCTTGCTGTAAACCAAACAGCGTACCTTCTGAGGTGAAGTTGACTCCAGTCAGGCTCCTTCTCCTCGTTTTGGTAAATGTGCGTTGAGTTTGGAGAATTCTTAGCAGCTAAAGGCCACGGAGGATTATGAAGTACTGAGTGTTTCATTATGAACTTAGAATGAAGGTTTTATATAGCTAATATGCAGAAAATTGTATTCCACACCTCACTTTTACAGATTTGCCCTCTGATCTTACATTCAGACATAAGTGCTTCTAATAGGCCTTGCATTGGTTTTGTCGAATTCCTGAAAATTCCTTTCCATGCGAAGGAAATGTAACGCCATATTCAATACGACATTATTCTATATAATTAAGGTGTTGCTTCTAACGTTTTTATGGCCGGTCTTGTTATTTGGTAATTAAGTTTCAATCTATATGAATGTACTGATAATACGCACAACCGAACCCGAAAAGAATTTCCCTAGACACTTTGTGGTAACACGAAATACAAAGATCCAATCAATAGAACTTAATTACTTTCGACTTTGTAATTCACGTACTGGAAAGTACGCGTTAAATTTATTAGGTTGCAAAGAGCTAGTAGCGCCATGATGCGGTCAATTGTAGACACTGTGTACAGGAAAGTTACAATTCCCGCATAAACTGAAACGAACAAACACACAGCTTTCATAGTTCTTCGAGAATTCTAACTAACTCACTAACTCCATGGATCAGATTTCTTCCTGAGAAGGTAAAAACCCCTCATATAGTCAAGAAATTCCCCGATTTTTTTTGAACCCGAAAGTTCATTAGCGCAAGCACAAACGTCCGCCACGTATCCCTATACTGAGCCTGTTCAATCCACTCCAGGCCATTTCATCCCAAGTCTTGATCGACCATTTTAACCCTTTAAAGACAAAGCGCAGACTGCTGTATTTAAAGACCCAGTGCGTACCGCGCAGTAAACACTTTTCATCTCTGTTATAAAAACCAGTCAGTTTGTGTTATATGGGACAGAAGTCGCTGTTTGCTCTCAGATAGAAACAAAACAAATAAATACAGTGTGGCCAGAATGTCAGTTCTAAAGTTTTAAACCCGTTGACGCACGCAACCAGTAGGCTTTTAGAGGTCAAAATACAAGAACAATTAAAAGATAACGGACTGTTTTTTTGTGAACGACCAAATTTTGATGCACTGAGTCATGAAAATTAAAACTTACATATTTTTAAACGACTGATCTACGTGTTACACCCAATTAGCACACCATAAATTCGAAAGAATTGTTTAGATAATGACCACATCTCTAAATTTGTAGTTTGCGAAGTATCCAAAATTTGAATTCCACCCTTTAACACGTCACGAAGTCCCAGAAGGGGAGTAAAGTTCTACTATTTACAAACCCTAAGGGGGCCACCAAATCAATGAGTGAGATAAGCGAGGCATGTAGCACGTATGGGGAAGAATAGAGGTGCATTTAGGATTTTTATGGGGACATCTGATGGAAAGAGACCACTTGGAAGACCTCAGTAAAGATGGAAGGATAATATTAAAATTGTTCTTAAAGAAGTAGTAAGAAAGGGCGTGGACTGAATTGATCCGGCTCAGTAGAAAGGCAAAGAAAGGCCTCTTGTCACCACGTTAATAAACCTTTGGTTTCCAGACACTGAGGGAAATTTTTCGACTAGCTGAGAAACTCTTAGTTTCTCAAGAAGGACTCTGCGTCATGGAGTTAGTTAATTGTGAATGAAGAGGGAATTAGTCGAGTAATGTTATCTTATGTAGTGTGACTCCATGTTGTCTCGTAGATTTCAAAGTTTCTGTGGAACCTGCCGCCTCCGTTGCAATGATAGTCGACGCGGGCAGTGGGGTCCTTCCAAATATCGGAAAATCCACCAGCTTATACTGCGTCACATCTTAGAGGACAGTATTTTCATAGTTACCACTCCGAAAATCCCGAATCTCACAAAAATATTTTTCGTTGAATTAACAGTTCTGTTACTTACTTACTTACTCCATGGTGCAGAGTCCTTCTTGAGAAGCTAACTGGTTTGCAGCTAGTCAAGAAATTCCCCGCATTTCACGGAACCCCAAGGTTCATTTCCGCACTCACAAGCGTCCGCCACCTGTCTCTATCCTGGGCCAGCCCAATCCAGTCGATATAACCACATCCCACCTCCTGGAGATCCATCCTAATATTATCCACCCATCTACGCCTAGGTCTTCCCAGTTCTGTTACCCACTTTTATTCCTCAGTTCATTTCTCCCTTTCGACGTATTATAAATGTACATTATTGATCACATTCATGTATGTCATTTTTGCTTGTAACTGCCTTGATTGCTTCTACTAATTATCGTCGCTATATTCACTTCTACCAGATAATTACGGTTCCGCATTATTTCCTAGGACAATAAACTAAAAATTCAATTTGACCAATTCAAAGTTATCAATTTATACTTCGGTGAGGGTCAAAGTGTTTAATGTACACAGAATGTATTAGCGGCCTGAACCGTGGAAACTCAAATAGCGAAGTATGTCGAGTTCCCTTCGTCCAACATTAAGTCACGTACCAGAAGAGCAGAAATAACAAGGTTATGATTAAATTATTTGCACGTGGCTGATAATGATAATTTAGGAAACTAATTTGTTCAACTGCAGTTTACATATCGACACTCCAGCAACTCACATTAGGCCTGCACGTATGTAGTGTAATGAGTGGATGGCAGTGAATAATGAATTGGAAACGATGTGGAAGTAAAAAGCCACGGCCTAGTTTAATGTGTCATCGTACAATTTGAACTGAGGGACTGAGGAAAACTACTGAAACCTCAGTATAATCCAGAAGTGGCTGCAGCGCGTCTCTTCCCCCTCAGTGTTGCGGTTCGCACAGCCAGCGTTTTCACATGGGATGAGCAGTGTTGTTAACTTAAGTTTGTCTTATGAATTGCTACGAACTCCTCAATGGACACACTACTTGCTAACCGGTTCTGACAGCCTTCCTGCAGCCACGGCACAATACCAACACGTGGCGATAACACTACGCAGTCTTCAGCTCCTGAAGATGGGTACATGGTTGCCCGAAACATGTTGAGCAACTTGTAAAAGAGAAATAAAGGATAACACAAAAGTGACATCTAGTTGGTTTCTTATCCACACTGAATGACGATGCACGGTGAACCACACATTAGCTGTAAATCGTTTGTCGCCCGTGTACCAAGTAGACAGACATGCTCCTATGTAAAGCTGTCCCTGACTAAACCCTGAAAGTTTATGCGAGATTATTTGTATAATTATGCTTACCCTTAATCTGGACACTTGCACTTGATGGGGGGGGGGGGATGAGAGGTCGGCTTCACGCGCCAGCCACTTTACTCCCAGCGTCCACTGAATAGTGGGCCGGCTGGTTGGATGTGTTACATCTAGGTGACTTACTACATTGTTTCCCACTCGCTACCGAACCCGGCATTTCTTTAATAATTCTGCCACTAATGAGGATATTGCAACGAAATTTGAAGCGGACTACAGACACATTCCTCTTCATTTCTGTTCAAATTTCGTTGCAATATCTTCATTGGTGTTAGAATTATTAAAGAAATACCGGGTTCGGTAGCGAGTGGGACACACTGTATTTTAACCGATTGACGCCTAACGACCCCTACAGTTGACGTACCGCACCACTAACCTCTAAATTTCCATTTTATATATTTATTCAACAAATATAGGTACTGAATATTTTAAACGTGGTATATACACTCCGTTTTTTCACTTCAAAGTGTAGTTTGTTTCATAATTCTAACGTATTTGGTTCCTGTATTATTCACATTTTATATGCAGGGTGTGCTAAAATTAAAAAAATAATTCCGGCGCCAAAAGGTTAAGCCACGTGTTTGTCGATATTTTCGTTACATTTTGCCCATTTAATACTCTGCACTCAGCATCACTCCTTGTTCGATTTGTCACACTTCCATGTTTAAAAAAAACACATTTTATTTTAACTCGGTATAAACGCAGTCAAGGCTCGTTTTTCAGCTCACCAAACGGTAGGCAGTGTTTGGAACCAGTTTCGGAAATCGGTACATAGCGTGTCTTTTATTAAATGTTTTTAAACATTCTACAACTTGTGGCTAATTTATTCAACACAGATGTTGGGTTATTCTCCCTACAACTTGTTTCGAAATACTTTTCGTCTCGGTAAACATTCGGCTAGGTGCTACATTACAGAGGAGCGCAGAAATTCGAGTAGGTGTTTATGTTAATTACCCGTTACTTTCCGGGGTCTTCTCCCACCCCTCCCCCCCCACCCGATTTCAACCAAAATCGAAACGGCATTACATTTCCCCGCTAAGCAGTTCTAGATTTGTTAAATACTTACGGATGGCTAAATGGACATTTGTTTTAATCCAAGCTGCTGGGATGCGAAAGCTCGTATATATTCTTAACGTTTACACTTATTAATTATCGCTGCTTTCATGTCCTTTTGATTTCGTGTATGGCAGAAGTGAACAGATTGAAAATGTTGAAGAAAATATTTGTGCCTAACGAGAAGGAAGTGGCAAGAAGCTGGAAAACTCCATTTTTAGAAGCTTCACATTTTGTACCTTCCAGCAGGCCAAATGGGTGGAGCATGTACCATTCAAATTTGGGATGCTATATGCAGAATTTATCAGAAACCATGGAATAAGGCACGTGGCAAAACTACGCAAGAGTGAGAGAATGATATTAAAATGGTTCTTAAAGAAGTAGGTTGTTGATATTGTGGACTGGATTCGTGTAGGCAAGGATAGAATTTGGTGGCAGAATCTTGTGAGTAAGGAAATGAAACTTCAGATTATATAACCGGTATTGAATATATTGAGAGGCTGAGGAACTGTTAGCTAATTAAAATGGACCCTTCTCCATTGGAGCCAGTTTGTTTCTGCAAGTTATGGTCTATGTGTAATATAATTTAACATTCAGGTCTGAGTGACCGTAAGGTGACTCAAGGCGTTGACCGGTCTGACATGTAAGTCAGAAGTACTTTTATGTCCTGTGGCTCAACAGGCATATTTGGGCAGAAACCCCTTACTGTTGAGGTTTCTAGACCACACACCCAGTAGGAATCCTCTAAACGAGTGATCGGTTCGTCGCAGAAACCGCTGCCTGCATAACACACACACACACACACACAAAAATAAAGGAACATCCATGTCTTCAGCGGGATTCGAACCCGCGATTCCAGCAATCGAGCACCCTCACACCTACGCCTTAGATGGCGCGGCCACCGGGATCGGAATAAGTACTTTCTTTGAACACAATTTTATTACTCAACTAAAATTGTATTGACGGATTGAAAAGATGTGTGATGCGGTTTAAGATTCACATCGGATTGCCACATACTGAACCAACACTGCATTTCTGACGTGTGTTCGTGATGCTGTGTATCAGTCACTGTCGGTCCGGTAGCTCAGTCGGTATAACGACAGACTACGGGTTGGACGGTCCGGGATCGAATCCCGTTGGGGACGAGATTTTTCGCCCGTCCAGACCGGCCCTGGGGCCCACCCAGCCTCCTGTATAATGGGTACCGGGTCTTTCCCGGGGGTAAAGTGCGGCCGGGGCGTGCTGCTGACCACTCACCCCCTTCTAATACCGCGG
>Ga0136643_10009573_pt1 | contig 14258 bp, 9 predicted proteins | sample TergutLab28metaG_FD_96883 | JGI IMG/M metagenome (GOLD analysis project Ga0136643, IMG submission 96883) | Labiotermes labralis P1 segment gut microbial communities from Petit-Saut dam, French Guiana - Lab288 P1 (version 3) (version 3) | ecosystem: Host-associated > Arthropoda: Insects >... | reverse complement strand
TCTCTCTCTCTCTCTCTCTCTCTCTCTCTGTCTTGAATGCTTTCTAAAAAGAACTGAAAATACAATTCTTCTTCATCTCTACATGCACACCGCTTGCCCAAAACATACATGCTTTATGCTGTACAATGACCGACAACATAATACGTTAAATACAAAGAAACTCCCCTCATTTTGTATTTTCTCCATTCCTCAGCCAGCATTCCTCCATGTCTTACAATCATCAGTTCAAAATAACATCACATCAGAATAAGGGGAAAGTTCCACACCCCTGTAAGTTCAATATTCTATAACAGTGTGCAAACATGCTCTGGGCTTCCATCACACCCATACATCCAACATGAAGCTTTGTCCCATTGAGTGGTATACCAGTAACGTTCCAAACGCGCATTCAAGGGAGAAAAATGCAGTTCAAATATTTGTTGGTTACTGATATCTTCCACGTGGTTTCCACTGTGTCCCCCAGTTTCTAGAGGAGAGTGGTGGGACTTCATATTCACATAAATTATGACTGTCAGCAAAATCCTTGCCAGAAAATAATTCACTGCAACATAACCTCTGAAGCTGAAACAGTATCATTAAAATAACCTATGAATCAATCAACAGGATTTTGTAATTTCACATTTACTTCTCTGCCTGAAAAGAACAAGTGACATCAATCAGTGCAACATGACAGTACTTACATACAGCATGCAGATGGGAATACCAAACAGACAAATGCTGAACAGCAGCTGTGACAGCAAACCACACACTATCCACAAATAGCTGCACACAGATCCCAAGTAAGCCCCATAAACTCTGACTAGACCAACCGAGCACAAATCCAAACGATCCACATTATCTGCACCTATGACACACACAAAAAAAAATAAATCCTTCTACAGAAGCCCACCTGTAAGACCAGGCAAGACTGTATGGTTCAAAAGGACTCTATGGCAAGTATAGTCTACAATCATCTTGGCAGTAATTCATGTAGACTACATTTGCTCTCCAGGTTAGAAACTTGACACAAAATAGTGAAATAAAGCTAGTCTTTACTACAGGGAATATGTCTATTTATTTAACTACTCTATAGAGTAGGTACTCATTCTACCTGAAGATGGACCGCAAAAGGCAAGTTTTTTTATTCAGACAATGGAAAATGTCTACAAATGTAATGATATGTTACATGACACCAGACTTTCAAGACTTATACTTTATAATATCTGCATGTTCTTGGAAACTGCAGTAAGGTTGGTATAGTGACTAGGTTACAGGCTGGACAACTGACGAAGTGTAGTTTGATTTCCTGCACAGACAAGCAATTTGTTTCCCCCCCAAAATGTCCAGCTTTGCTCTATGACCCAGCCAGCCTACTGGGGCACCTTCCCAGAGGTAAAGTGGCCATGTCATGTAGCTGATCACTCCACCTCACATTTCCACTCCCCCCATGTGCCTTCATGGTGTGCACAGGGACAACTTTACCTTTACAGGAGAGTACCAGCAACCTGTCTCTGTTATTTCTTGGCAATTCAGTGACTTAAGTAATAATATGTATTCATGTTCTGCATGACTGTGAATGACAATAAAAACGGTTATTCATATTTCAATAGTATTTTGGCACATCTCCAGTCTAAACAATTCACATACACAATGTATATGCCAACAAAATCAAACTTCATAATATAAGTGAAAAGCAATAAATGTGGCAAAATTTTTTGTATGCAATTCAATGGTCCTTACCTTCCACATTAAAGTGACGGCGATCAACACTGATGCTGTCCATTTGAACTATATTTTTACTGATGAATGCTGTCATTGAAGATACACTTCCATGATTTCTGCTAGTTTCCCTGTGTTCAAACAAAACATTCACCCACAGATCAGCACAAAAAATTCTCAGCTGTTGTGGCAACTATAACTGAAATAATAAATGCAATGTGCTTCATTTTCTTGCTCCCCAGTGATCCTTAGTAGACAAAATATGACTGATAAGACTACATACTGTACTAACAGCTGCAGGATAAGTTAATGTGCTTATTAAGCTACAACAGATATGCTGTGTGATGAGATAGTCCTCTCACTTAAGTCATTTTCCCACAACAACACTTACCTTCTAATTGTCCCCACCAAAATAGTCTTTTTGGAATTTTAAACACTGAATCCAGTGGTCATTCCACCACTAGAACCATTTCAAGTGAACTGTTAAACACATGGCAGGTACATTCCACAATTTTTCCTCACTCATGATAATATCATTACATCTCCTTTCCCTTACTGTCAGATTGAGTTTCGGGCAAAGAAGGAAGTAATACAACGCTAAATCTGGTGAGTATGCAGCATGTATAACAACAATCATTTTGTTTTTAGCTACCAGTTCACATACAGACACAGCAGAATGATCAAGTGCATTGTCATGGTGGAAAAATCAATCCCCTGAATTACAAATGTCAAGTCATTTTCACCACATGCTTTCTCACAAATGTCACAAAGTGTTTTATGTAATATTGTTGGTTTACAGTTTGTCCTCATTGAACAAATTCATATCGCACATCTCTGTGAATATTAAAAAAAAAAAAATTAATGGACTTGTCATTTTAGGATGTGGAGACGATGGGCTCTTCGGCTGAGATGACTTGCTTGACTTTTTGCTGTACCTGTAAAACCACATCTTATCACTGTGATTATCTTCAAAAAGAATTTGTGTCTTTGAAGGCTTCTTGAAGGTTCTGGCAAATACTGACATGACTGAACTTCTGCATCTCAACCAGCAGACAGCACATGAATATACTGGCAGTGTGATGCATGTTCAGATTTTCTTTCAAAACGCTCTCAGCTCAGCTAAATGCTTCCCATAAATCCAACCCCTCGTCCATACCTCAGGGTATTGCAGATTTGTACTCTGCTCTACCCTGGGTCACGTGGGAGGCGGTAACAGTTGTGGAGGCTATACCCTAATAGGGGTTGTTATGACACATGCTGGCTAACAGGGTTCTGGTCTACCCAAGCCAAGGTGGAAGGTATTGTGCCGAAGGCTGCATGGCACTGGAGTAGAGATAGCAGTGTAGTAAAGATCCCCTTGGGGAACAAGGCCACACCCCACTCTATGTAGGCCTTCCATCTGCATGATGGGGCTCCATGGATGGTGACCTTATGTCAGGACTCTCCTGAGCTGATATCAGATTATGGGGCACAATGGGTCATAAGGCCTAGGTGCATTGGGACCATAAGGGCTCAAACCCAATGCAAATCTATTTACCTATCTAGCTCAGCTAAATGAATTTCCTAAAATATGGATAGTGGTTCTCCTACTTTTGAAGATAAATTCCTTCAGTTGATCCACATTTTATTCTGTATTGCTCATCAATGAATGTCACAAACATTTAGAATCTCCAACAGAGGTCACACCACTTTTTAACTTTGAAACCGAGTCCAAAACTGCATTCTTTTAACTGTCTGCTTACTAAATGCTACTTTTGACATGTTGCAACACATCCCTTTGAATAGGAATTATATCTTTAATACGCCAACTAATGCACACATACAGTTGAATATATATATATATATATATATATATATATTATTTATCAAATGTCTCCTAACTGTTTTGGTGCATCCTGGGGGAGAAATCTTGACACATGCTCAAAACTACATATATATATATATGGTTATTGTAATGTTGTTACATTGGTTAACAAGCATAAAATATATAATATGTGGGTTTTACAATGCTATTTACAATTATTAGAACAATATTTGGCTCTTTGTTACATCTTAAGAGTTATTTACAATGTTAAAAAACCTAGTCTACAATATTTTGACACGTTTAAGACAAAACACCGAGCCAAATATTGTTCTAATAATTGTAAACAATGTTGTAAAACCCATATATGATATATATTATGCTTGGTAACCAATGTAACAACATTGCCATAAGCAGACAGTTTTGGGCAAGTGACAAGAGTTCTCCCTTAGGTTGGTGCAGTATGCACCAAAACAGTTAAGACATGTGGTAAATAATAATATATATGTAAATTCAACTCTATGTGTGCATAGTTAGTATATTAAAGATATAGTTGCTATACAAAAAATGCATGGAATGGAAAGTTTCACAACACTACTTTAAAGTCTGTCATTTTTTGGTATGCTAAAATTGTCAATGAAACAACACACACTTATTCCTAACAAGACATTCCTAAACAATGACAAATGATACAGCCCTATTTCAAGAGGCAATAACTCAGCTGATTCTACTCAGTCTACATGTAGCAGCAGAAGTTCATACTAGCAAAAACTGTCATCTTATGGTCAGTTTGGTAACTATTTGATCACACCATGTATTCACAATGTCCAGGATGTTAAAAGAAAACCAAAACAGAGAAGTTAGGAAACATACGTGTATGATACCTGCCATTCCTCTACAGAACCTAGCAATAAAATTACAATTGCACAGTTCCTATTATTCTCAACTGTAGCTCTGTTGCTAGGATATGGGTAAAACACAAACTATCGCAACACCAGAGTTCCATTTTGGCACACAAGATTTATAAGAGAAACATGCTAACTTTTATTTCCCACCTTGCACACAAAATGTTTAGGAGCAGAGATGAGAAGTAAACTCATCTGTTTGAAGAAATGCTTGTAGATCACCAAGCAGAGTGATGGTTAAAACTGTCTAACCTAAATTCAGTATGAAAGGGCTTAATAATTTTTTTATAAAATTCTCTAAAATAAAATTCCATGAAAATACATACAGCAACTCCCAAGTTTTTATATGCATAGAGAAAAGACAGCAGCAAAGAAATTTTAACAGCTGCTATGCAGACATGCAAAAGTGCCTAACAACTGAATGTTGTGAAATAATATTAATGGGGTCTAGGATAACTCTCAATGGCTTACCATCCTAGGTTGTGACTTTTTTTCTTTGCATTCAGGTCCATTTCAGCATAATGGGTCTCGAATAAAACATCTGCTCTACAGATTCAAATTTATCACTTGTACTACATCCAAAGTTGTAGGCCAGGATAGCGCAGTGGGTATAGTGACTCGCTACAGGTTGGACAGTTTGGGGATCAAATTGTGGTTGGGGCGAGATTTTCTGCACCTTACCAGACCGGCCCTGGGGCCCATCCAGCCTCCTATACAATGGGTACCAGTTCTTTCCTGGGGGTAAAACTGCCAGGCTGTGGTGTTTACCACCCACCCCAACTAGCGCCGAGGTTAAAGAAAGAGTAGAGTTATACATCTACTCCCCCTCTGGACCTTTGTGGCCTGCGCTAAGGTGAACTAAATCCAAAGTAGTTAATACTGGTAACAGAACCTAAATTTTCAGTGCAACTAAAATTAACACCACTGCAAACAACCTCAGCAATTTTCAACAAATTACCTCAAATTTACTGTAATGTGTCTCTTTCTTTATCTTTCAAGTGGTCATTTTCCAACAGGTTTCCCTACAAAAATTATGTGTGTATTTCTTGTCTCTCCCATCTTAGCTACTTGCCAATGAGATTTCATAATATGAACATGACACATGCATAACTGCAGGCTACACAATGGGGTTTTGAGCCCAGGACTGATGCTTCTAACAACAGCACATTCATTGGGCTCACCGTAGTAAGTTGCAAGGGGACAACTTTTGGGTGGTCAACATAATATAGCAGGTGGATACCATCATCATACTGGAAAAAAAATATTGTGCAGAAACTTCATGCTAACTGCTCATAAGTTACACTGTAACATGATGGAGATAACAAATGTAGATTTAGAAATGTAAACATAAAATTGTTAAAAAAAGAAATATATCTTGCTTGAAAAAGTCAAAACCATTTCAACTGTGTCAAATAAACATAACAAAAAACCATAATTTCAACAAACCATAGCACTCACACAAAATGCTTCTTGCTGTTATCATGGGCACAGTTCTTGATAAGACTGGCATATTCAGGGGAGTTTTGCATAAGCCCCTCATGCGTGCCTGATTGAATAATCTTGCCGTTACTCATAAGGTAAACTTCATCACAGCGAGTAATGAACTGCGAAAGGAAGAAATGATAATAACTAGCGTGCAACATTTGGCAATAAGGCTGTCTCAAAGTACCTGCAGCCAAACTTGACACACATTAACAGTGGCAACATGATTTCAGCACCTACACTGAAGCCACAGACAAATGCCCTAGGAAAAAAAACCCCTGCACACCTCCATTGAGTTGCTCCATTTTCCCCCTTTTTATAGTCAGGCAAATGTTGGCAGTGACAATATATATTTAAACTCACATGCATATTGCCATCAGCCACAACAAATTTTATTAATCCTGTCAATACATGCTACATGTTTTGGTCATACTGACCATATTCAGGCATTAAATACGTGATATTTTGAGTTTTAATTATCGTGTATTTAATGCCTAAAGATGGTAAATATGACCGAAACATGTAGCATGTATTGATGGGATAAAGAAAATTTGTCATGGTTGAGGGCAACATGTACGAGTATGTCAGTTTTAATATGATATTCCACAACAGGATGAAGTTTTTAAAAAAAAAAGAGTGACAATCTTTGGTAGCAAGAAGTGCCTTTGTCTTGCTGACAATAGCCAGAGTGTATTGTGACATTAGGAAGGGAGATGGAATCCTTGAGCACTCATCCCAACCATGCAAGAGAATTGTTCCTACAGCCTCAGTCTGTAACAACAAGAATACAATCCAGTGCAAACAACAAAGGAACAGAAAGCAGGAACATTACAAACAAACCATGCCTATGCTAAGGTATTAGTTTATGCCAGCATGTCTTCAGTATCATTTACCCACCATGCTATGCACCTATCCCTGCACACTTCCAAACCACAAGCAGAGGTGATAAATTTACAAAGATGGCTTTCAACAGATCAGTGAGTTATGTAAACTAATTTATTGTGCCACATTTTTCATGCAAGTGGCAATACAACATCACTCTTGCTGTCATACCACAGATGATGCCCTACACTGTCAGCAACAAAGCAACAATCTTGCAAATCACCAGGCCCTTGTACTTTGTACTTCCAGATGGAATCCCTCTATATTAACAAGTACAGTCCATGTGGGATTTGTGGTGGATACAGTGCATTGTAATGTAATGTAATTTATTTGCTTTCTATAAATCCAAATTAGATACAATCCTGTGGATATAGACATTGTCACATACATACTAACATAATATACATAGTGTTGGAAGAATCTTAGCTATAAATAAATTAAATAATAAAACACCTAACACGAATTGTCAATTCAATTTTCAATGGAATATCTCTGATAATTAAAATATTCTTTACTATTATAAAAGGAATTTATGAGTAAAACCCTCTTTAAAGCATTCTGAAACAGTATTATCTCATTAGTTAAGTTTTGATATTGTGAGGAAGGTTGTTAAAAATTTTAATTGCTGAGTAGTACACTGCCTTTTGGAACATTGTTAGCTTAGCTGTGGGTGGATGTAAGTTGGTTTCAAATCTTGTGTGAATACTGTGGATCTGATTATTTGTATAAAATAAATGTTTGTTTTTTATTTTAAATATTGATGTTGAGAAGATATATTGAGAATATAAGGGTAATATTTCTAATTTTTTTTAACAATTCCCTACATGAATCTCTCATTCTTTAATTTGTGATGATTCTAATCACTGGGACAGGTTTACCTCCAAATACTTCGGTTTTCACACCAATATTATCCTACCAGTGCTCCATACCCATTCAGTCATTAATTACCAACATTACATAATCTAAGAAGGAAGCAAATACTACTTTTTCTTACAAATTTAAAGGTTAATAATGTATGCTTCCAAACAGATATATGACAGTGAGGTTACCCTCAGAGATGAGCTACAAAGTAAATTCAAGTTTTACCCTTTTTCTACTAACTGGACATACAAATGTCATCAGTTTCTTTTTTGTAGGTAGGCTGATGCAAGCAGCAACCAGCAATGTTTGAATTTCAAAACTTAACACATGATCCACTATCAACATAGACACAGATGCACACCCAATCCTCAAATGTGCGATGACCAACAAACATATATTATCAAATATGAGACAAATATAAAATTATACAATTCTTGTGACATGATAAAAGGATCTAAGATATATAAGCGTAATGGATGTTGTCTGAATCCACAGAACCTAATGAACATTCAAATTCTGTTCAAATTTGAAAAGCATAAGCACCAAGATAAGTATCTACAACCAAGATGCTTCTACAGAGGCAGATGCTATCCAAATTCCATAAAAAACATACATCATTAACAGATTTCAGCCATAAAAATTTAATAAACCTTCTTCCAGATTGTGAGATTATAAATAAACAATAATCACAGTGCTAAGTATAACTACAATAGACTCTAAAAATTCTAAACTTATAATACTTATTGACATTGTTTTATTATTAATCAAATACTGCAATGTTATGTTATAAATATTTTTAGAGACAGCATATATTGTGTAAATTCAGACTGCTACTTTAGCTTACTGTCTGTCACAATTCTAACTTTACTTTATTTGATCACCACATGAACCTTACAACATAGTTGATATGTATTAGTATTTAATGTTTGCATGTATATTTTTTATCTCTAAAATGTGACATGTATTATATGTAATAAGTAAATATTTTGATTGTCTTTATTCATGTTTTTTCTTGTATATATTTTGCCTTATTTATGTTACACAAATATTTATATGTTCTATATTCTAAGGGCTATGGCCCCATGTAGCTGGATTGAATGAAAAAAATAAATAAATATATCAAACCAACAGCTGAAATTTCAACATATTTCCAGAAGGAAAATATTATCAGTAGAAAGTATCTTATTAGGTGTTGCAAGTTATTGTTTAACTGTGATTGTCACATCGACAGTGACATAATCTCACAAGTACATAAAATGTGCCTGCTGTATAAGCAGTGCCATACAGTCACAAATATGTCAACTGTGACTGCCATATTAACAGCACTCTACTCTCACCAGTATATAAACCATGAATGCCATACATGCAGTGTCATTCTGTCAAAAGAGTGTAAACCATGAATGTCACATAAAAATGGCTAAATTCTCACATGTAAGCAACATTCTGTCAAATTTTCTTCGTGGTCTATGTACATTATATACTCTTTTGATCCTCATTGTTATCATATATCCACTAATTTTCCCACAATATATATACTGATGACAATCATCATGGATCTACTACAGATGTTCGTTTCACCTACAAATGTAAATTACCCATAACCATCCTTCACTGATTAACCTAAGACATGAAGAAATGCAGGGACCTATTACTTTATACATATACAGAAATGCTGGTAATCAGAAAACATATGCTATCTGGGCATTAAAAATTTTTGTTGATATGTCTCCATTTTGCAAATAAAAACTCATAACAAAATGCTTCTAAAAGCATTACATTTCACAAACTGTACTGTAACTATAAACTAAATGGAAATCTTCTTGCCAAGGCCAGTAACTGTGAAGTGTTGCACATCATTTATTCCATGGGGATGACACTAACAGTGGACATGTTCATTAAAAATTCATGAGAAAAGATGAGCACGTAAATGACATCCTTCTAATTTCTTACATATTTTTAGATTCTGGTGTTTAGACTTGATGATGCCATAAACTGCTGCTTCCAACTTCAGGGCAGAAACCATGAAATTGTTAAATCTCATTTTGATATAATTCTTTAAAGTAAAGAAAATAAAACTGAGATAATCTCTGCTAATTTAAATAATTTTCTGACAACAAAGTGGAATGTAAAAAAATGCTTTCACATTTCTCATTGTAGTTCACAGTTCTTCAGTACAGTAATTTGAAATGGGCAGCATGTGTTCAGTTATAACAACCTGGTAAAGTATTGTGCAATACACAATATGTGTTGACTTTATAACAGCTGTATTACAGTAATGTGCAACAGTTTCTATATGCTACCCTTATAACAACCTTCATACAGTAACCCAATGTGCAACAATTACTATGTATTAGCCTTACAACAATGACAAAAGAAATAAAACATTCTGCTTGAAATGTTGCCCCTACCTGGACCTGTTGAGTTGCGATAATCACTGTTTTACTATGGAGAGCCTTCAGGATACACCTGTCAAATACCTCTGCTGCTGTGTCAGCATCTACCATGCTCAGTGGGTTGTCGAGAAGGTAAACATCTCTATCACAAACAAAATATAGTTGGTTCATACGTTATTTGGATGAGAAGCTGGCACTATGTGTAGACTCCAGGCCAGCCATCCAAAACTAGCATTAATGTTTCCAAGTGTCTTCACCTTCCCTTGTGTCTAAAAATGTGAAGTACACCAAGCAGCCTGTACAAACATAATCTGAATCTTCTCTTTTATTTCACCATTTCAACAAAATGAAACCCTGCCTCATGTTCTCACCTAAAATGTGGATTCCTACTAACAGGCAGGGGCCAGACCTGAAAGTAACCAAACAACACTCAGTTCTTCCAGCCAGCCTGGAACCAAAGTTCCAAATACATGCTGGCAACAATTTAGTAGGTATATCATAACCAGTCACCAATGCCCATCAACTGTGGTGTACTGAAACAACTACTGTAAAACTATGACATATCATTGATGTCACCTGTTGGAGTATAGAGCTCTAGCAAGAGCAATCCGTTGCTTCTGTCCTGGTGACAGCCCTGTCTCGTCAATCTGTGTGTCATCATGATGAGGAAGCTTGCCAATGTCCTCACTAAGTACACAGTTATGAACAGCATTGTAGTACCTGTCAAAAAGCAATACACAACGTTGCTGATCTAAAAGAACTTTGTATCACAAGGCAAAAAACCTTTGCCAAAAGGTGGTAGATTTCCTGATAGTATGTGAGTTACATATTGCTGCAAACAAATTCATTGTTATGTGTTCCAATATCTATGTTACTTTAAATATAAGAATGCTTTCCTACTTTACATGAACCCATGTTCAAATCACAATGCCAGTGCAGACAACAGCACTCATTAATATAATGTATTAAATTTTTACATTGACCCATAAATAACTGTTGATGAATATATAACAAAGAGATATAGAATATGCTGTAAATGGAAACACAGAATATAATGGTTATTAAATGAGCACATAAATTCGTACAGACACAAACAGAACAGATCAACCAGCAACTTACAGAAAATAAAGAACTGTATTATAGTCTAATTCATGGTCTTCAAATACAATCATTTTTAATGTTATAGAGAACTAATGACACATAAAACACCAAATGAAACACATCAACATACATTTTTCCACATCAGATGTAACAGTTACAGCAGCATGATTCAATGGAATGCAGTTAGACACACACACATTTCATTAAAAAGAATATCTTGATAGCTATCCAGCTAGTGCAGCTTAATCAAAAAAAGCTCAAAATTTCTACATCATCATAACTGTGGGTTAAAGCATGTGTTCAAATTATAAATCAGTCTACTTTATGGTTACCTATTATGATTGAGTGGTTCCTTGAACACAATGTTGTCACGTAGAGTGGTAGTCCAAATCCAGGGTCTTTGTCCCACATAGGCACAGTTTCCATCACGCAGAACTTGTCCACTCATTATATGGAGATGACCCAACACAGCGAGAAGCAATGAAGATTTACCACACTTGGGCGCCCCACAGATACCAATCAGCTTGCCCTGTACGAGAGTGTCACAACAGGTTTACGGGATTTCAAAATACAGCAGTCCATTCAATTCCCAACTTTCAGCAGCTCACAGAAGATGGATAAAAAACTATTACTTTTAAATATTCCAAATTTTGTAAAATGTATACTCATTGTAGTTTCAAGCAACAGATTTTTACCCCTGCTAGTTGTACTCTCACCACACAACATAGGTCACTTGTGCTTCATGATGCAGTCACACAAATCATGAAAGCTTACCCAATTAGCTCATTTCAAAAGACATAATTTAATGTTATTACTGAACAAAGTTTGTGATCCAGACATGATACAAAACCACTTTACCTTTGGTGCAAGTAAACTAATGTTCAATAACAGTGGCCTCACTTCGGACTCAGATTCTGCAAGCCCTTGCATCTCAACACCTGTGTGTCTGAAAATTGTACACACAAAACATTAAAGTACACCATCATGGTTCATCTTCACTACCTAAATAACAGTATTACAATCACAGACTACTGAAAGACAGGCTTTGATTCGGAAGAAGCAAACATAAATTCTTGAGTCACCATCCTGAAGAAACAGTGTCAATACAATATACTAATCAAACCCACAGTTATAAAGTGTAGGTGAACAAACTTATCTATATGCTGAAGTAGTGGGAGTTACTTAATTTTAAATGTACAGTAAACCCTCACTAATCCAGTCACAGTTAATCTGCATGTTGGATATTCCAAATTGAAAAATATAAAAAATGTTATTCACAGTTGAGTATGTTCTTTAAAACACACATGGGATATAGGAAGGCAAACAGGACACTCTGCACCGATGATGGTGCAGAGAGAGATGGAACATACATTATATTGCTGCTAAGTCAGTTGTAAGTTGTTCAGCGTTGTTGACTCTGAGTCAGATGGATGCTATTCACTTATTCATTTGCAAATCTGACAGACAAAGAAATTGCAGTAGTTGTTGTAAAGGCTTCTGCTAAGGAAGAAGCATCACATAATGAACTAGATGAACCACATGACTCTACAATGAATAATAAACTTCTTAGCTCCACAAGAGATAACATTGATGCAGTAATGAATTATGTGGGCTCTTCAACAAATTGAGAATTGCAGTCACATTGTGAACACCTAAAAACTGTGAGGGAGATCACAATTAAAAAACAGCAGCAGAGGTCTGTTCAGACAAAACTCGAAATTTCTTCAAACCTGCATTATTACGTTCAAAAACAAGTACAATTTCCGAGTCTTCTTCTATCAATGAATAAATATATGTACTGTATTTTTTTTAGTGTTTAAATAAAAGCTCTGCAGCAATATTTTTTATTTATTTTGATATTTTGTAAATTAATGCATAGGCATTTAATTACAGGATTAGCACTGCCTATATCATTAAATTTTCCATTTATAGGTGTTCTATGTTTTTGTCTTTTAGGACTATATTTTGCTCCACTAATCCAAATTATTCAATTCAATTCAATTTATTTTCGTCCGTGTTGTTACATATGTAGCACAGGACTTGTCCACCGTATAATGTATAACTGCTGTATATACATACATAGTCTCAGACTGTAACAGTCATACTACACATTACAAGATTATGATATATAAATACAAGTTACAATCACACTACCCATTACAAAATTAATGTATAACTACAAAATCTCAAATTGTAACAAACACAAAGCAATTATACACATGGTGTACCAAAACAACAATCTCAACACACAGTCTAGCCCAGCACAACAGCGCGACACACCAATATATTGTAATAAAATTATTTAAAATAACTAATAAAAAATCTCATACACCACCAATCAATCCCAGTCTAAACAACAAAACTTTGGCTGGACAACAAATATGGCTCAATAAAAAGGAATTTTGGCTAATCTGCTACATTCCTGATCTCATAGGTTAAGTTATTAAAAATTTGTATCCTGCACATGTGATAAGTATTCGTCCACTGAATAAAAGGTGTGTTGTAATAAAAAGGCTTTAAGTTGTTTCTTAAAAAGTTTTAAATTCTCCAGATTTTTTATATAATTTAGAAGCTTATTATATAATTTTGTCCCCAAATTGGTTACGCTTTTTTTAAAAATATCAGCTCTACAAAAATGTGTTTGAAGATCGGATCTATGTCGTGTCTCATACTGATATATGGCCAGATTTTGTTTTAACCCTTAAATATTTATTTTAATGTAATGTACCATTTCCATTATATGAACACATGGCACTGGCAGTATATTCAGTTTCTTGAACAACTCTCTACATGACGTCCTTTTTTTAATATTACAGATTAACCTCACAACCTTCTTTTGCATTTTAAAAACTTTTATACCTTGTGAGTCACTTCCCCAAAAAAGAATACCATATATCAAATGTGAGTGAAACTTTGCAAAGTATATCCCTCTCAAGGCATTAATACATATAACATTCTTAAGTGAATGAATTATACAGTAGTTTTTGTTTAATATGTTACATACATATTTTACGTGCACTTCCCACTTAAATCTTCAGCCAGCTGTAAACCTAAAAATTTTGTTTCACTTTTATATTTAATAATCATGTCTTGGAATATTATTTCAGGTGTTGGGTTATTTTTATTCTGCCAAGC
>Ga0136643_10009566_pt1 | contig 14263 bp, 6 predicted proteins | sample TergutLab28metaG_FD_96883 | JGI IMG/M metagenome (GOLD analysis project Ga0136643, IMG submission 96883) | Labiotermes labralis P1 segment gut microbial communities from Petit-Saut dam, French Guiana - Lab288 P1 (version 3) (version 3) | ecosystem: Host-associated > Arthropoda: Insects >... | reverse complement strand
TAACCAACTTGATGCACAAAATTTGTTTCACATTTATTTCATGACTCTAAATGTTACGAGCACTTGTGCTCGAAACATGTAGAGGCATGAAATAAAACGTATTGTGAAACAAATTTTGTGCATCAAATTGTTTAAATACGGAAAAAAATTGATTTTTAATATTAACACTGCACGACAGAATGTGTGGATCAAAAATTAAGTGAAACTCTTGAATGACTGTAAGAGAGCAGCTTCTTGAGAAAGAATTTGCCACCCGTAAAGCTGATTGTTGGGCTGTGTATCTTGTAATATTATGAACCAATTATCATTACAGTAACTTAATCACCAGTTTTTTACAGTAGGTATCTTGTAAAAGGTGTAACGGCTTAGGAACTCTAATAATATTTCGAGATACAAAACTCCTGTCTTTAATTCATTGTCAAGACTCTTACTCGCGATAGACAATGTTGTGGTATTTTGTTATATAAACTTATGTGATAAGACTTAAACATTCTTGTACTTAAATCATAAGCAAAACGACAATTATAAAAGAAAATATCCTGTAGGAATGCTGGCAACAGGTGTCAGGACGACTCTACTTATGTTCCAGGTTAGTGTTTGTTAAGAACACAAACTACTTTCTATGCACTGACGTATCTATCTCGAATTTCGACCTGTTATTGTTTATTTGAATGGCATTTGACCTTAGCCGGAATGTGTATTGACTAGGGTGGTTGACTGAAGAATTGCGGTTCTATTCCCAGTAGAGGCAAGCAATCTCCCTCCTCCCCCCAGAAGAACAGACAGGTTCTGACGCCCACTCTTCCACCAATTAAACTGGCAATTAACGTAAAGTAAAGCTGCCAGCTCTTGCTGCTAACTACTCACTAAATCTAGTGTCAAGGTTAAAATATACGTGGTGATAAAATATATTCCCTCCCCCGTTCCTTAATATGTTCAGTTAGAAAAGAATGAACAAGATCTATCTTTGCATGCAAAATACCGCGGATGTTCTAGAGATGGTAACAGTTGTAGCTAAAACAGGTTCCAACAGTACGACATAGGTGAACTTGCCATATCAATATTACTAAAAAAAACAGTCAATGGAATATGTAAATTCGAGGGAAGAAAGCAACAGGAAAAATGTAGGATAAACGTCCAGTCAAAATGAACTGCAATGTTTGTACACGTTTCGCGACTCTTCTTCAAGGTACATCAAACACGAAAATTAAGAGCCAGTTAAATTTGCCGGATCGTTTCCGATATACGTTGTAGATATTAAGGTCAAATATTTGGCAGTAGTATCAAACGTGTGTTTATAAACACTTCTGCCTCAGAGGCTGTACATGCCTACGCTCAAGTTATGTATTACTTTATAGGACGTTACAAATACGGAACTTTGGAATATAAGTTGGAAGAAAAGTGAAAACTGTCTCTCTGCACGCCATGATAAGATGGGGGGACAAGGTGTTTAGCTCTGTGCATTCTTATCCCGGCACAAGCAAGACGTAAACGAAAAACTTCAGGCACCAGTTGCTGAAATCCCTGAAAAAAATACCGCAGTACCCACTGAAGAGAAGACTTGGTCATCCTCAGAATACGTATGGACTTGCTGGGGAATATAGTTCTGTTTAGTTCAGCCCTTACAGTGGTACTACAAGGGCTGCGACAAAATAATAATAATTCACGTTAAATATGTCCTTACAACACTTCGTCAAATTAGTAGGCTATATTTATAATTAACGCATGATAAATAGAAAATATTTTTGTTACGTTTTACACAATACCATAAAAAATGCTATTCTCTATGCAGTCAGTCCTTTGTCAGACACAAATCCTGGAGTACTGCCTTAGCAATACTGTTGTTTCTTCAGCTCTTCGGTTACAACCTTGGCCCAGGGATCATTTACACGGACTTAGCCTTTCCTTTTACTATAATTGTTATTATTTGCCCTATATGTCAGCAGGTTAGCGTGTTTGCCCTTTTATATCACATCAAGAAACGAGAAAAACATTTCTTGAAAATTTCACATTGTAGAACTTTATTAAAATCTGTAAACATTCCGATTTTGGTTAAAATCGGACAACACGAACACTTTGCTTGAAGGCCTGCATGCCTTTTCGTGGGCTTCCCGGAAGTACCTCTCCTACATATCACTGAATAAGTGTCAATAAGGAACACCAAAAATGTTTCACAAAACTCTTAGCAAAGATTTTGTTCAAATTGTATTTCTGATACAATTTTCCCTAATTGTTTCAGTTTTCGCGATATTGAAACGTTAAGTGATGGGTAAGAGTGAATCAAATCACAATTCCTCTGTCGTCCAACCCATATCCTAGTCAACATTTGGTCTCTTCTACCCTCCTTCCTTTCACGTATAGGAAGTTTGAAATTTGCCATACTTGAATTGAAAAACCTAGAGGAAACAGAGCGAAGGAGATTTATATAAGAAGCTGTGGAGTTCTTAACTGACTAAAGTACATTTTCGGGAATAATAATGTGTCTTAACAGTCTAATCTGTAAATAAAATGTACGAAGATAAAGAATCCAAATATTAGGTTATTTGAAATTACATAAGTGAAAGGACAAATACCAGGTCATACTGTGAAGAATGTCCGACAACTCGGAAGTCCTGGATGAGATTATACAACTTATACGAATAATGTTAATGTTATACATATGAAACACGATTAATAAAACTTCGTATATTGTTAGTTAAATCTTATCGATCTTAGACCTCCAGAATTTAAAACAATAATCTTGGTTAAATATGTAAGGTTTCATTCCTATGTGGAAAATTGTAAGAACGAAGTATATAGTAGAGTAAATTTACTGCCATTTCCTAAATATTATTTTTTTGGTTTTGTTAATTTCGTGTTAATAATCTAGAAGAACACGCAAATTTCGTTTTACTACTTTCACCTCTTGACCTTAATATTCAAAATATGAAGTTCTTACACTATTTAGTGTGTGGTGATGTCGGTAACATATGCATTTGTTCAGCCCATAATGGTCAATTTCTTAGCATATAGTCAAACGCTTAAAGAATTCAACTGCAGTTTACTTCAATTAGTGATTCTATCTTCTTTATTCCTCCTTGCTGAGAACATCAGATCCTGCTATTTCTAAAAATTTCTTCCGTCAGTAGAGTAATAAAATGGCAACTGATATTTGTAATATAAACCACTATACTTTGTATATAATTCTGATCTATATTTGAGACACAGCTGTACAAATTGAGCGGTGTGCCATATAGGTATTAGAAGGGATAGGAGGAATTGAAAGTTAGAGCTTCAATGAGCAATTTTCCTTCTATTTTTATGCAGATAAAGACGCTATTTTCCGATACATTTTATCATTTTGCTATAGGCCTGTGGTTCAGAGACATGTTCGCACTTCAGCTGGGCCGTTGGCGAAGTGAATTGTAAAAAGAAAATTTTTATTATGAAAACTTCAGCAGAGTAGGTCAGTGATTTAGCCAGGATATCATTCTTAATTTTACTTACGTAACGCGAAGAGAAGGCCATAAATGTTTTCAATGATAGCTGCTAACGAAAAAAAAAATTCTTTAAAATGCCGAAATTATTTTTTACCTTTTTTTACCTTTTGTATCTAAAAAATAAAAGTGACTTGATAATTTCATCGCTACAGCACATCTTGTGTCACGTTTAAAGATTCTCGGTTCTATGGTCACAGACCCTAGTAAAATATATCCCTGTGTTATTTACATACATCCTCTTCTTTCTTTTAGACACTTTTATGGGTTGTATTGAGGTGTCACACGGCGACGCAGTTGGTTGAGGCACTGCGCTACAAGCCGGAAGGTCGCGAGTTCGATTCCCGATGGTGCCATTCTAATATTTCATTGACCTAATCCTCCCGGCCGCACTATGGCCAAGGGATCGACTCAGGCTCTAACAGACATGAGTACCAGAAATATTTCCTGCGGGTAAAGGTGGCCGGTGCGTAGGACTGACCTCACCATCTTCATGTGTCGAATGGGAGCTTCAGACTCCTGGAAACCTCTGGGCCTATGCAGGGATTGTTTTACCTTTCATGGGTTTTAATGTCTCGCAAGTAAATTACAAGAAAAACTCCCAGTTCCTGAATGACAGATATTTCTTGATGATAAATTGATAATTAATAGAGAGAAAAACAGTGAAAATTGCCTGAATGTAAAGGTACTACTCACACAAAAGAAATTTTAAATACTTTTCACTGAAATCTGCAGAATAATTTAAGTCATAAATTCTAAACCTGCCACGGCAACCGAATTCAATAAATTTTTTTTCTGGCCAGCAGCCAAGTCAAGGTTGAACGGCGAGGAAACATACGTTTCGGGAGCCACCTGTGGCCCTCGTCATCAAGGAAATATAGAATATATGTCTTACCTGATAAGCTTGATTCGCGTTACTGCAAAATTCCCATCTATCTCAGTTATTTCCGGAAATTATCAGAACATTGTAAGTTGGGGACGTGGCAGACATTAGGTAACACGCAATATACAAGTAACAGCTTGCACATTGATTCACAGCAAAGAATTACATTACCGTTGAAACTGAAAGTGAATTAATTATCTTAACGAAATCAGTCAACGTTTGTTTCTGTCACATTCGGTATGAATTATTTTGCATACACCATTTCATCAGATTTTAATTTCTGTAATTTCCAGATGAAATTTTTAAATATGTACAGAAATATTCACAGTAATGTAACTGCAACCAACCCAGCCTTCTGGATGCAGTATCCTCATTAGCAAAGTTCTCTATGTTCTGCTATTAGAAAATAAATATATAATAATAATAAATAATTTCATGTTTGATTATAAGTAATAAATACACTTTTAAAACACATCAGCTACTCGACATACAGTTACTTAATCTGTTTAATAATATCCTTTGTGTTGCAAGTTTTAAGGTTTGGTAGAAAAGCATACAAAAATAAGAGCTGCTTCAGTCACATGAAAAGGTTGTGTGGGCTGTAGGTTTTAACGGTTGAGACAAATATTTTGTACTAATTAGTAAGCGTTTGTGTAATTAATGACACGAAAGCAAGTACTAAAAGGGAAGCGCAGGAAGCTTTCTATTATTAACCATTACAGAGTGGAAATAAGGGGCGACAAATGCAACATAATTGCACAAATATATGGCGGATAATATAATTAGTATACGTGCTAATTACATGTGTGATGATTATAAGGGAGACGGCAGAAACGGTTGTCTTATATAAATTTAATATTTTAAATTACGAATAATAACTCACCTAATTAGCTTTAATTATGCAGGTCACACACTTTTAATTTGATAGGCACAGTTACAACAGGCTGTGTAATAACATTACTCACTCACTTAAACGCTGAACTCATTCTTTTCAGTAACATGCAGCACCTCAACTGACACCCAAAACACTGAAATAAGGAGAGGCAACTGACGTTCCTTCAAGGAAAGCTGGTATATGTCAGCAAACTTTCTAACTCCTTGGAAAAAAAAATGCTTGAAAGAATACCTAAAAACATTCTTCATGGAATGTTATATTCACCTTTTCACCCTCTAGTAGAATTTCGAGTTACACCATTATCTCTGAATGATGTGCTTCTAACCCTTTTTTATAGCGAAGCTGGCGAACTTTCTCTTCATAAGCTAACAGAAGAAACGTACACCCCGATTTTTGAAGCCTAAACTCTCCTGTACAAAATATAGGGTTTTTTCCGAACAACCTGACACTGTAGAAGAGAAAGTTGGTCAAATTTCAAAGGGTTGAAGTATCTCAAAGACCAGCTAACCCTTTCAGTTTAGCTACACGGAAATCGTTGATAGTATTTTGTTGACAGCATTTTATGGTATGTTTTATGACTTTCTGTGCCAGGATTTAAGTTTACACAGCACAGACGTCATAAAAGTAAAGTACGTCTGCTCCAAAAAAGAGTTGGTTAAGGAAAATAAATTACAACCCCTAAATATAAGCTGGAAAGAAAATATGGAGAATTCAGGCCTTTCCAACACTTATATCCCATTGTTCTTGAAAACTGTGTCTAAGAAATATAGACATATTCTGGAAACAATAGGTTTTAATTGCACATATGTGTACATAATTATAATGGCCAAAGAAGACTTCTATTTCTTTTAACATCAGGCATAAATTTGGGCTTCTGCCTCAGTAAGGGTCAATTTTCTTCGATCTATTATAACTTCTAGAGGCAGACATTTATTACCTGTCCAAGTCTTAATATTACAAGTAAAGAAAGTGCAATACTTTCATTATCACATATATATATAAGGAAAAATTAACAAGGTATTAAAAATATGTTTCTTTATTGCTTCGTAGTTTCCTTAACATCGCTTTAGTAACTCGGATTTTATTTAAGCTCTAGTTGCAGTTACTGCAGTATGCTACAGGCCAATTCCCAATTCGAGTTACCTTAATTACTCGCACACTACATGTAAATAAAAAGTTATATTTGTCAGACTCTAAGTGGTTTCCAAAAGTAAATGCATGTTTAGGTTTAAGGGGGAAAATTCTTTAAATTATGTGGTAGGAACTGTTATCAACATACAGCGATATATTTTGATGTCAAGCGGTCACTTTATACCGAGTTTAGTTCACATAATTTTGAGAATCCTTTTTACCCTTAGTGAAAACAAATTCTGGCTTAAAATTACGCCCATGTGTCAGCTCTCCTGACTGGGCACCTAATGTGGTTTCTCTCAGTTCCCCAAAGGCCAAAGGCGCGATAGCGTCAGTGCCTAAAATTACGTAAAGACGTCTATGTCCTTGCATCTCATTTTTTATTAATTTTAATCACATTCAATGCCATATAACCCGAGTTAGTAAAAGCGTAGTTAAATATATACATGAAAGAGTATCATTAAAGTATAAACAACATGAAACACGTAATTAAAGCAAGCATATAACCTATAATTTAAGTTACATTTTGCAAATGTATATTGCAGCCCCAAAAATACCACACGGAGTTAGGGCTATTTTAAAGAAATTCTTGTTATGTTTTATATATTCTTCAGTTTGAGAATTGAAGTTCTAATGGCGATGGCTGTCAACACTACTGACTTCTGGTATATGACACAATGCAGCAGTCTGAGAGAGGTCTAAAGAATATTCGGAGGAACCTGCTACCTCCATCACCTCTCCAGATAAAACAGTAGGTTCCACAGACCTTTCTATACTCATATCACTCTACAACGTGTTACATCCCACGTGACTAAGGCAAAGTTGCGATGCTTAGCTTGCCGTTGCTTAACTCTTAGTTGGAACCTGGCTTCAGAATTATACACCCCTCAAATTTTGAAAGAATACCTCTAGCTTAGATGCATTTCTTTTTATTTGCAACTTTATCTGCTTCAAGAATCCTTAGTATTTGCCCCTGTTTTGGATACGATATGATGAACTCCAGTTAATTAACCCATTTTTATGACACTAAACGGTACAATCTCATCCGGTTCTTGCGAGATGTTTTGTCCTCACATTGGTGTTACTGAACACTCACGTCTTGTGAGATGTTAGGCTGTGTCGCCTAGTAAATAGTGATATTACGATTGAACTTAGTTCACTGTTCTTTAGCCGCAAACATTACACTTACTTCTTTGACAGGCGAAAGCATGCTGAATCTCCGAAAAGTCGACGACTGTTTACCAATCGCCATACCGTGACATGTCAGAAGAAACGAATATCATCTGCCTTGAGTAGGGTCGAGCGAGTCTCAGATAATGTCTAACGACTGTGAGCTATTTGCTCAATAGTCCAATGAAATTTTGTCTGCGTCTATTACGCAACAGATTTTCGATCACGCCACCAGAACACAGTTTCTACCTGGTTGGATGCACACATTCTATTTTATTTTACTTTACTTCGTTGTTATTTATTTCACTCTTTCCGTTAACCCGAGCTCTTTCTGTCGAAAGATGCAGAAGAGACCTGTCTATAAAAACACTGTGTTTCCATACGTTACACTGGAGTATCTCTTTTAAGTCCCGTTTATTGACCCCATAGGCTTTACCTCAATCCACAACAGTGACAGAGAATTTTCTGTTCCTTACTTTACGACCTTAACCATATCTTACATTTGGGTGTACAGTACGTTTGTTTATAAAATTAGTGAACACTGCAGCTGTTTGCTTATAACAATATCCAATTGACATTTACAAGGATATAAGAAAACCTTATAATATTAATTACTTGTTAATCCACTCAATCTGGACACCACCGATGGCGCATCAGTTGTCTTGACGCTTCTGGACGCTTGGAAAACGACGCCATAGCACAGAAGGACTCAGTGTGGCCTCCTGTTACGTATACTGAAGGTATACCGGAAAAGAATACACTCAGGATACATTCAGTATACGTACAGGGGGTTCTACAATAATCGTCGGGGCTTCATCTCGACGTCGATAGCCATCAGGAACACCGAGGGATTTACACCAACAGCCGATGTTGAATTGTGACCTTTGGAGCTCTGAATACAACTGAATAACAGATGAGAATCCCATTCCTACCTCTAAGGAAAAACGTTTCTTATCATTACAGAGGCTAATATCTGAAGCCTGTTTAGGGTAAAAATGAATACATACTGTCAGAACTACATGAAACACGCTATGTAAAACGAATCTCTGGTTAAAATGTGAAGATTCTTTATATCAAATAGTTGGCATATTATACACTTCGCTTTAAAACTTTACTTGGATCAGCAAAGTTAAAATGCGACCACACTAACGGTTTTCAACAAAAAATTGCCAACACTTATTATGAGAGCAATAAACAGCATGCAAATGAAATAAATATATTTCATTACTAAATACTAACTTTCTTATTAAAGTAACTTCTCAGACATATATGGTGAGTGATAAGCTAATATTTTCTAACAATTTGCTCACAAATATGTATAATGTATGTTAGATTGTTTACTTCCTTAAGACCTAGGCTTCAGGGTTATTGAGAATGAATCACTTCTGCTGCCAGTATCTGATTCTTTAACACTTTTTTAATTTCAAGGTAATGTCCCACTTTCCAAAATTCTTATGACCCTTAGGCCAACTTTAACTTTATGGCATATTACAGTAAATAAATTCACAGAAATATATCCTACATAGAGATGAGGGGTGTCAAATTTTGTGATAAATTATATTTTGAGGCACAAGCACATTTTTCATCTGTCAGTGACTCAGAAAAATTCTTCCACTTTTTCCATATAATGCTTTAAACATTGTCTTTTCTTACTGAAGTAATTGAAAATTAATATCCATGAATATATAAATGTTGGCACTTGAATTATGGTGGCTTCATGATATAGTTGTCCAGTCAGAAATAAAAATACAATAGGAATTAAATGAGTATCATTATCAGCCTTCACTTATTTACATTAATCAGTATTGTAAGAATGAATGAATTTTTTGTATATTATATGAAATTAAATTGCACTATGCTACTCAACATTTTGTTTTACAAACATACACTGAACAATAGTACAATCTGATGTTCATTTTAAGTACTATAAAATATATGATATATATATGTTGCGTGTGTGTGTGTGTGTGTGTGTGTGTAACTGTTTGTCTCTCACAATTAGTGCACTAGCATAATTATATGTATTTATATGAAATGCAGCCTATGATGTTTGTTCAATAACTCTCTTACATAGAATTCTGGATTTAACATTTACACCACCTGTACCATAAATGAGCATTCTGTACAGCATATTCATTTATGTTGTACATTCAGAGTACATAACAACTAATAATCCGATCCAGTTTAAATGAAGTAAACATGCCAGCACCACAGGTGTTTGAGTACAGAACATTACTTGTAATACTTTTAATGCCTATAATTTTTAAGATGAATTAAAATAAGATTATAAATGCTCATTTATATATTTACAACTTATATAATGACAATCATCATTGTATTCTCATATATATATATGCCAGTTATAAGTGACAAGTTGCCATGTATGCTGTACACATTGACCAACATGTAACTCCATGAAGATGGCCAGGATATTTGGCTGAAACATGTAAGAGTTTTGTATAATAAGTAGAAAAATATTTTGCATCTAGTTGGTAGTGAAATTCTTGTGTATTAGACTGTTGCACATAAAATGTATAACATCAGATACTTAACCATTGTTTCATCTGAACCTGAAAGCTGTCAATACAATATAAAGCAGGATTCTTTATCTGTCAGTATGCCTTACATGTATTTTGCATATTATAGTTGTGTGGCGTTATTTTTATTGTTTATATATTTAAAACTTGTTTCACAACCTGTTCAACAGCAGGATTATAATACAATATTAATTTGTCAGGACGAGGAACAAAAGGGTCGTGACTCGAACTGATGTATTATCCCGGCTTGGAGGGACTGAAGAAAATCACGCTATACGTTTATGTTCTCCCATGTTGACTTTAACCTGATTCAAAATAAAAAAACAGAAGCCCCAGAACTCGGTTCATGTCCTTTAGTGGTGTTCATTAGATGCAATATTTATTGCCTTTTCAATGCAACAAGGCTACTGGAAGTCCCTCAATGTTATGTGTATATTTACATTGCCTGTCATGTTAATATTTTATAAAATTGTCAGAGCTGTCTCAAACTTTATGGTCTACTTGTAACTCATATGAAACCAACAATAGAAAACAGCTGGTCTACAGAACATGGTCTGTATGATTCAGTGTTGTGCTGAGAAAGCCTCTCATAATGTGTTGGCCAAAAGATGGTTCTAACATGACTTACAGCAGGTTCTATTTATATCTTAAACAGAGGCTCATATTTTAAATGAAATATTTCTTAGTGCATAGTGTGTTGGATGTGTTCTTAATTAACATGTGCATACTATTATACTCTATAGCAACAAGATCTTGGTGAACTCCTGGATTTGATTTTTAATTAATATCTTTGTGAATGTCTCATCTGTGTTAAGTACCTGAAAAAAAGAAGAAATCAATGTCAACAAATGCAGATATAATTTTCAATAACTGCAGCATGTTACACTTACTACTAGACTCATAAGTGCTATGCATAAAATATGTTTATCCTACTTCTCAGTTAGCCGCAATGAATAGTTTTGTTATTTATCTTTTTACCTGTGCGATGTGCAAAGTGTGCAGTTTCACTTAGGAGTCTCAATTAAGATATCATTCAGTTACTATCGTAAATCGCGTGTAATTAGGTCTTCTTTACTTATGCAGTATCTGTTAATGTAAAATTCTAAATGAAAAAGTTTTGCACGGAAATTGAATTTTGTCTCTGTAAGCAGTTGGTAAAATAACGTTCAGTCAAGCAAACGCAATTGAATAGCCCCACCCACTACTGTAAAATTATTCGAATTATTATTCGGCACATCATATAAAGGCTAACAATGCTCGATTTGAGCTAATTTTTTAATGAAGATCAGATATAAGATGGTTTACCTAGAAGTTTATTTTATGCTATTCATCAAGAAATCTAAAAAACTAAATTCACTCCAAGAACATTCACTCTTTTCAAATCTCATAATTAGATGCTGACAAATGTTTGTTGTTTAATGGGAGATATAAAATCCCCAAAATTCAACTTCATGTAAAGTTAACCTTTAGGAGCGTCAAATAGGCTAGTACCTTGGAGTTTGTTTGCATTCTTGTAAGTAGGCCTATACTCTTAATGGGCATCTTTAGCAACAGCGGCATTATGCTGCATACAGCACGTTTCCTTTTGTTGTTGTGAAGCAGAGTTGCTAGTACTTATCTACAGGAACAGAAAATGGTACTAATAAGTTGCTGTATATATTATTTGATACTGAAAGACATTTAGAAAAAAACAAAGTGTATTCTATATTAGGTATATGGCGAATACCATGTTAATAGAAACAGAATAATTGAAGGATCTACATTGTAGCACAATATTAAAAATTATCTGCAGTAAATAGTTTGTGTTGATATAGAATGAACTTAGCTGGCTGACAGCAGAGGCCATTACTGGGTTCAAGACCTGTGACGGGGTCATGTGAACACAACAACGAGCAATTCGGTACAACAGAAGTAGGCCATTTGTTAACAATCTACCATTTAACTTTGAATTTGCAGTGGAATAATTCGAACAATTTTATACCAGGATGATACTGTACAAACGATTTTGTAAGAATTCAGTTTGAAGTTGGTTTTGTAAACTAAACAACATTAATCTTAGCATCGGCTAATCTTTCTAATTCGTGGAACCGACAGTTCTTGCTGAAACTAAAAAGTTTACAGAATCAATCATAGTAAATCAGCATATCAGACCGACAGTTCTGCTTACTTTCGTTACATTAAGTGTTTCCCAGACTGATGTAACAAAATATAGCTCATCTATTTTGGAAAATATGAGACAGGCATTTTTAAAGTACGAAAATTGGAGTAATTTGTATAAATAATAAAGAAGTCAATGTAAAGCCTATTGTGTCATTAAGACGAAATTTTGTACAAACTCTCATTTGTCACCTTGTAATTGTGCATGGTTGTATGAAGTTTTGAGCCCCATGTGAGAAATCACTGAAGCCTATTTCAGCAACACTATATCTTATGTTTATAGTGTATTAAGCTACAATGAAAAAGTGTAAGAAACATGTACAGAATTTCGTTACAAAATATTCAGGATGGGTGAAAGTGTTCTTGGTTATAATTGTCAGTAGTAGTTGTCAGTTATAATATTACAGCTCAATTTATGTATTTGTTTTAAATTAAACATGACCTTGAAACTTGAGGATCTAACTGTATGTTGTATGCTTGTAAATAACACGTGTCAGCTACATTAACAATAAAAATTATTTTCCTATAGTATTATGAAGCTATGTAAGATGTGTGCACATACCAAAGTTTCGGAGAAACTTGTAGCTTCCCTATTCAAGGTCTTCCTCTTGTTACTGCTACCTTCATCTGCAGGGTAGTCCAAAGACTTCTTGGATGGTAGTCTTTGAACTACCTGAAGAAGAAGGCAGCAAACTTTTCCAAAAAGCTGACACCTATGTACCTATAGGCACAGCGTCATATCCCAGAAGACGTGGCACCACTCTTAGAAACTCAAAGCTCGTAAGCTGACAATACAGTTGTTTCGTGAATAAAACTGTGAAGGCTTAGGTTATTGGTACTTAATTTGCGGGATTAAGCTAAGCATGGTTAGTGAGCTGCCGAATTTACGTGATGTATTAGTACTAATGTGTTTGTTTGCACTGTGCTGGTAACTGTTAGTGAAAGCTGCAGCAAAAAATGTATAGCTAGAGTACTGCAAAAATGGTCTAATTTTGAACAAGTCTGTTTGTTGTGTCCAGGGAATGTCTGCTACATTTCAGTCCAAACATTCGAGTTTCCTTGCCTTGTCTAGGAATATAAAGATTAGATTATACAGTACTAAAATTTTTCTTCTGGTTCTGCATAAATGTACAGTGTGTTCCTTCACACATTAAGGGAAAAACATGGGCTGAGTGCTTTCGAGAACAGGATGTAGAGGAATGGTATTTATCCCTAGAAGAGAGGAAGTAAGAGGAAACTGGAGAAATTTTCACAATTAGTAATTTCATGATTTGTCCCACTCATCATACATCTTTCGAGTCATGAAACCAAGGAGGATGGGGTGGCCAAGACATATGGCACGAATGGGGGAGAAGAGAAATGCGTGCATGGGTTTGATGGTGATAGCTGAAGGAGAGCTGTCTTTCAAGAACTAGGCGTAGATGGAAGGATAATAATAAAATAGACCTTAAAGAAATAGAATGGGAGGACGTGCACTGCATTGTCTGTCTCAGAATAAGACACGTTGCGGAATGATGAAAACAGAGTAATGATTAATTCACTTAAGTGAAAAGCGATTTCACAGAAATATAAATGCAGGATTCTTGCATTTAATACGTCTGCCATCTCAGATGATTAGGCCTGTGTAGTAGCCCACCATTTTTAGGGCTTTCTGTATAACTAAGACGGTCAAAACAGGAGGGTTGACCGTTTGACCTGAAGTTGGGTTACAGAGTGTAGGTCACTGAATGTATATCCCTCTGCTTTGGGGTAATGGAGCTAGACCAGGATGAGTCTCTACTCAGCTACAGGCCTACAGAAAAACTAGCAGCGGCGGCCATATTTGGAGGCTCAGGCCTACGTTTTGTTGTCGTTCGCAAGGGGCTTTTAAATTAATCTACTCTTTTTCTACCCCCCCCCCCCCCCCGACCCCTTTACACAGCCCAAAACCCCCTTTTTTTTGCATTTTCGCGTAAGGGGGGGGTTTTAAAAGTTTTTTTTTTTGCGGGTCTCTAGGGGGGGTGGGGGAAAGGGG
>Ga0136643_10009564_pt1 | contig 14264 bp, 9 predicted proteins | sample TergutLab28metaG_FD_96883 | JGI IMG/M metagenome (GOLD analysis project Ga0136643, IMG submission 96883) | Labiotermes labralis P1 segment gut microbial communities from Petit-Saut dam, French Guiana - Lab288 P1 (version 3) (version 3) | ecosystem: Host-associated > Arthropoda: Insects >... | reverse complement strand
TTTTATTTCATGCCTCTACATGTTTCGAGCACATGTGCTCGAAACATGTAGAGGCATGAAATAAACTTATTGTAAAATAAAAATTTTGTGTATCAAGTTGGTTAAATACTGAGATAAAAAATCTGGACTGATGTTTTATATCATGTGAGGCATGTAAAAGGGCGAGAGAGATAAATTGGTGTCAGTTTTAGCAAGATGTTGGCCAATGTATACCTAAGTGTCAGAAGAATTTGGCACATAAAAGTGGCTGTGATGTTTCCACACCAGATATTTATCTGACGGAGATGAAGCTCCAGGTGTTGAGGCACCTTGATGAATTTCAAGTGAAGCAGATGGGAAATTTGTATGTTTTAGGAAATCGATTACTGGATCGTCTTTACGGTCAATTCGGATCTCGAATTCCGGGGTCACGCTCATTACTTCACCTCATCAGACACTCCAGGACGTCACAGTAAGTACTGCTTGTATCTTATCTGATTTTTGCATGAATATGGAGCAATAAATATGTTTATTTGAGGAGGACAATGCAGAGATTCTTGGCTTGTGGTTTGTGGTGGTCTCTTTGCACAATTGTCTTCATACTATGTGTGAATGCTGCACGTCTCTTAAGTTTAACCCAAATAAACGAAATACGAAAACGTATTGTGTTGTCTATTTATAGTCTTCCGTTCCACGGACAATACTTGAAATATCTATAGCCTCTTTATACTCATTTTTATTGGTACTCGAGTTATGTAAACGACCCGAGGTAGCGTGTCCCTGGGCTATGGGCTGGATGGTCCTTGGTTCAATTTCCGGAAGAGGAAAGAGATTTTATCTGACGTCCTAAACGTCCAGATTGTCTCTGGGCCTACCCAGCATCTTATTTAAAGAGTACCGGAATTCTTCTACCAGGGATGAAGTGGCAAGGGTGTACAGCTGATCACTCCCCTTTATCTAGTTCGAAGGTTAATTGTTACTGTACGTGCCTGTACTCGCCCTGCACGCCTTCTTGGCGTCGCCAGGGGCATCTTGAGCGCCGGATAGTTAGGCAATGCAACTTAATTTTCGCTGCCTATAGTATAAGCACGCTCCGCTCCCGTTTCCTAAATGTGCAGGGCTGCCTAAAATATTGCAGAGTTACTTTGCTTGTGATTTTATGTATTTAATTTTTTCCTTCTAACGTTTGATTGCAGAGATGTATTTGTATGTTTATTGGACTTCTGTATTCTCACACAGTGTCTTAAAATCTTAAATTATGTAGTTCCTTGAAAATACTGTCCGTGGTTTTTTGTAAATTTTTTCGCTTGTTAAGCTTCGTCGCCGCATATTTTCGCGGATTTGGTTTCAGGCATAGTGCTTTATTTGCATCATATCTTCACTTCTAATTGATTTGGCATAATTTTCAGTTCCTTCTGAATTCAGCAAAAAAAATCCAATCATCTGCACATACTATCATGTTCATTCTTTTGTTATCATCTAAATTGGGTTCGTAAACTCTATTGTCCGTTTTGATCAGATTTTTTTATTTGATATTAAACAACTTAGCATAGGTAATGCACCATATCGTCACGTAATGCTTTGTTTGCAGTCGCACTCTCTCATATGTTTCTATCCGCACTCTGTATATGTATGAATGTATGTATGTATGTATTAGTATACATATATTTAGGTATAAGGAGACGGGGTAGCGTACTACACTACGGGCTGGACAGTTCCGGATTCGAATTTAGGTAGGGGAAATAATTTTTTCTCTTCTCCAAAAACGCCCAGACCGGCTCCTTATTTAATGGTACCCGGGTTCTTTCCCAGGGTACAGCGACCGGGTGTGAAGTTAACCACTCACCTCCATCGAGTGTCGAGGTTAAGAATGAGATGAGCTGTAAGTTACTATGAGGTATTCATAATCTGTTGAGAATATAAATGTGAATATTATCAATCTCCTATTGTGGAATTGTTTCTCGAATGGCCAAAGCGCGGCTGGGAAAAACATACACAGCACTGTGAGTGGCTTCCGATCCTCGAAAATTCCAGTTTTAATTTGGCGGTCCTGCCTCTTGTTTGAGGATCGTTTGACTTGTCAATGATTAGGGTGGAAGCATTACCTTTAATAACACTGAAATGAACTTTTTTTTTTCAAAAGCTTGCCTCACAACATCGGCCTGTTTGAGCATTTGATAATTGCTGTGAATGCGCTGATTTATTTGACTTCATGGTCCGTCTGTTGAAACAAGAGCACCACAGAAGCTTTCGAAATGTATTTAAACTGGTATCACCGCCAGCATCACTATTTAAATGCATGGGTTTGTTATGTACACCTTCATTAAAATTGTTAATTTATTGGTACGTACTGCTACGTATGCAACGCTACTGCGTGTACTGCAGGCTGTTACATGCAAAATGTACTTCTGTAGATTAGACTGGCCCCACTGCCAATAAACAACATATATTCTAAATCCGGAATATTCACTAGGTGAGGTCAGATTTTCTAACTCTGATACACAATATTTATCTTAGTAATGAACCAACTTGATGCACAAAATTTCGTTTTTCAATAAGTTTATTTCATGCCTCTACATGTTTCGAGCACATGTGCTCATCATCAGTAGGTCAAAATTGTATTATACCCGTATAGGTGTGATGATACCAGAGGCTGTATAATACAATTTTGACCTCCTGATGATGAGCACATTTGCTTGAAACATGTAGAGGCATGAAATAAATATATTGAAAAACAAAATTTTGTGCATCAAGTTGGTTAATTACCAAGATAAATATACTGAGATGCACGGTCAGCAAAACGTCAAAATTTGTGATATACAAATTCGCTTTGAATTTCGTATCTAGATTTACCTCAAGATATACCTTTTAGAATATCACCCTCCGTTGAATGTAACGCTATGTAGCTAGGTGGGCATGTAGAGACACCTATTTCATCAGGCTAGAAAAATTGAAGTGGATGGTTTTCCCCGATACCGTCGTCCCTGTCTACCAAACTATTTGGTGTCACATCACAGAAGACGGTAATCTTTATAGACGTCTGTGTTTAAACATCAAATCTCGTAGCTCTGATCACAGTTATTTTTATTTTAGGATTTCTTCACGCACTATACAGTTGCTAACCGACGAAACATCAGCGACATAGCTTTGCGTGTTATAGGACTGTGTTTTTCATTTAGCAGACAGATGGAAACGCAGAGAACGGGGCGTCTGAAAGTAATGATTTTATCATATTACTAGTGAAAACCGAACTGAAGTTTGAGCTGAAGGTTTTAATTCCCGTCTGTCCCTATGATTTCCACAGATAACCCTTTAGTTGGTCCGTTCGTATCTATTGTAGCCCTAAACGGTTACTGTGAAATCACAGTTTCATTGAACATTCGCACCATGAAATTGGGAAGTTTTAAGATTAATAGTATTAGCTATGTTCTTGAAACTTAAAGAATTTGGCGGTATCTCATTCCGTCCAGAGGAATCTGTCTCGTTATCGATAGTCCACGTTGGATCTTACTTAGTTGCTTTGGTTTGTATACCACCGTTTATTGATTATCTTTTTAGAGCTTGTTTAATTTTCTTGTTTCTTTATTTTGATTTATTTCAGGTCAAGGTGCAGCTTGTTTCTAAGTGAATGATGGTGGATTACATTGTTATTTGTTTTTGGATTGTTGGGTTTAAATATTGACATGAAATTGGATTTGGTTTGCTTGATAAATTTTGTCAGCAATATACGACCTGGAAGTATCGACCGAAGCGTAGGCACCCCCTGGCTACTTCGTAATTTGATACAATTTGACGGAATATTCACGCCATGAACTGTAAATAGTTATTAGGAGACAGCTTGTTACATGTTATCGGTAAAGTACAACCCTACTATGCCGACCGAAGTATAAATAGTGATTGCTTCATGAAGACAGATTGTTTAGGGGAATCACTTACATCTGGTGTAAGTATGATCAATTACAAGAATATTCCGGATTTGCCCCACAAATTAAGTGTATTACTTACAAATTGTGGACCGGGTAGCTCAGTCGGTATAGCGACTGACTACGGGCTGGGAATTCTGGGTTCGAATTCCGGTGGGGACGAGATTTTCCGCCCGTCCAGACCGGCCCTGGGGCCCACCCAGCCTCCTGTACAATGGGTACCGGGTCTTTCCCGGGGGTAAAGTGCGGCCGGGGCGTGTTGCTGACCACTCATCCCCTTCTAGTGCCGCGGTAATGGAAGAGTAGAGCTATACATCTGCCCACCCTGTGGGCCACACCGGGCCTGTAACGGGATCACTTTACCATTACTTATAAATTAGATTAAACTGATAGTAAAACGCTATAGTGAGGCATTCATATGAGGCGACAGAAATGACAGAAGAATATAAGTTAAGAAGCTTAAATAATGCGAATGCTACGATCGTCCAGAAAGTACGAAGAGTTCGAACACGCCTTTTAGTACTAAGCAGTTAGAGTGGATAAAAAGAGGCGGGTTTGGGTTAGAGAAACCCCTTTAAGTTGCACTGCAGGGCCTCTTCGAGCCACGTATAGACATTTTGTTTCCTATTTCGTGAATATTCACAGAATGCTAGTGGACTCGTACGACAGTCAGTGCGAGAGTTCATCGACTCAGCGCAACCGCAACAATTCATCCTACCGTAGGGGATGGGCAATACAGTAAAAAATTTAAATTACCCCTTATTCCTATCCTCCCTCCGTATCTGAACTATCCCCTTCATCCTTCAAGGTTTTTATAGCCCTAATTTTTATATTTTATACGTCCTACCAAGCCAGGAAAGAGAAAGTTTCAACATAAATTCCTAACCATAATATCGTAAGCATGGTTGAGGGTTGCTAACTCACGAAGCGAATTACAAGGGTACCAGAGGAACACCGTTCCACATGTGTCTTCTATTTGGTGACAAGATATTCTTTACGGATTCACTCCGTCGTATTGTAATTCATAAAAAAAACATGGAACTTGCAGCTTATTTAAACAGAAGAGCATGTTCCAGCAGTGTGTTGTTCATTGCTGAAAATCATACAGGACTGGTTTAAGGTTGTCACAGGATGTGAGGCTTCACCTCTCAGTCGCCCTTCGCTGCTGTTGGTGTTCGGTACATACTGTACGGTACAACAATCCGCGCAATTGGTAAGACTGATTTCTACAACCTGTTGTTCTAATGAGTGGGCCGGGATGGCTAAGGCTGGACGGTCCTGGTATTGGATCCCGGTGGGGACAAGATTTTCCGTACCCGTTAAGACCTGCCCTGAGGCCCACCCAACATTCCGTAAAAGGGGTACCGGGTCTTATTCCCATAAATGAAGCGGCCGGGTCGTGGCGTTGGCCACGCAATCCTATGTAGCTCCGAAATATAAGGGAAGAGTAGTACTATTCCTCTGCTTATTTAATTAGTATACCAACTGATGCACATACATAAAAATTCCACATTAAAACATTAAAATTACTCCGACATGTTTCGATCCTAAGTTCATCATCAGGGAGCTACACTTTCCTCGCTAAAGTCACTATTAAAATTACTCACTGATTGGTATGCCGCAGCAAAGCACAGGACGCACACCCGTTGTCGGGCACTCTCAACATCATAACCTTACACAATAAGACATGCTGCCACAACACCCTGTTTATGCAACGAAATTAATCAGTGAGTAATTTTAATAGTGACTTTAGCGAGGAAAGTGTAGCTCCCTGATGATGATCTTAGGATCGAAACATGTCGGAGCAATTTTAATGTTTTAATGTGGAAATTTTATGTATGTGCATCAGTTGGTATACTAATTAAATAATTCGACGTTATGCACGGTGCAGCAATAAGGATATTCCTCTGCTGTTCCACTGAAACTTCGTGGCCTGTTCTGGGGTGAATGTTATCTTTAGTGTAATGGATTCAGCTCCATTACATCGTCTTTAAAGTCATGATTTGTCAAATCACCTCAAATATTTATTGGTTTAGTCCAATTTTATGACATATGATTTGATGTGATATATTTATTAACTGCAATCGAGTTTCCACCCGCTGGCAGTGGTCGGTAAACTTGTACAAAAATAGAAGGCAGCTATGTACATGGGGAGAAACAATACACAAAATAGTACAAAAACACAGAACACACAAAATAGGGAGCAAAACATGCAAAAACAAGGCAACAAACATAAAACGAATAATTAAGAAATATAAAAAAAATTAAATTTGACCTTAGTAATTAACCAACTTAATGCTCAAATTTTTGTTTTATAGTAAGTTTATTTTACGCTTCTACATGTTTCGAGCACTGTTGTGCTCATCATCAGGAGTTCAAAATTGTACTATAGAGCATCTGGTATCATCACACCTGTAGCTGGCCGTCCCGTGCACAGGTTCCTGATGATGAGCACATAGTGCTCGACACATGTAGAGGCATATAATAAACTTATTATAAAATAAGAATTTGTGCATCAAGTTGGTTAATTACTAAGATTACACTGAGATGCACGGTCAGCAAAACATCAAAATTAAATTTGATGTTCATAGGGGCGTGCATCGTAATATATTTTTATAGTAAAACCAACTAGATGCACCAACGTTTCAAATTTATTTTATTTAGAGTAACACTCTACATGTTTCGGACGGTCTTTCCGTCCATCATCAGGAGTTCAAGACTGTACATACAGCAACAGGCATATGTCAAACAGATACTGCTGTCTGCTTGCTAGCAAGCAGTAGCAGTATCTGTTTGACAAATTTGAAACGTTGGTGCATCTAGTTGGTTTTACTATAGAAATATAAAACAATTAATTAGAGCATAACAAAAAGCAAAAGGCTGCACCCGCTAACACAAGTTTTTACAGTTCCTAGTCTACATAACTGTTCTACACATTGTAATTCTGAACATCCTCTTGCCCAATCTATCACCCGTATTTACCACGCTTTATAAACCAAATATTATTTCACACGCTATAATACAGTCACTTCCATTTCTTCCCTGTTGTAGCTGTTTTCACTGTTGTCTCATTCTATTAATCTTCCTAATAACATTTCCTATACGTCCAGTTCATTTAGTAGTTCTTCTGCATCATTCTAAAATTCAATTATTTATTGTACACTTTCCTATTACCTGCATCAATCTATAAACATCCAAATCTATTCCCACGTACTTATACCTCAACAGAATATATCTGTAAGCACCATTCCATTGTATCGCTGTATGATCAGTGGCGTTTTAGTAAGGCCGTAAGCGTCAGCGTGTTCTGAAGACGAACTGCTGCTACGTTTCTCTCTCGTTTTAAATTTCCAAAATTTACTGAAATACAAATCACATATGCACCTCTCTACCACCAGCAAGCTTTCCTGTCGAATAACTGTAATTTCAACATGGCGTATTTAACATACTCTTAAGCTGACGCGTTATACAGTTTGCCATTATTCGTTTTGTACCTATTTAGACAAGATTTGTATCTCATAAATAATTCTGCGACATCTACATTCTTTGCTTATGTCAGAAATGTCGCGAATGTACGTACAATCACATTGCTATCCCATAATCAGTAAGTACGTATTTGTTATAATAACACGAGCAACCAAACAATACTTGGAGAGGCCGATCTGACGGCTTGTCATCCTGTGTTTTGAATTAGCGTTTGCTTACTGAAACGGAGGCTGTAAATTATGAAGTGGAAACCCCGAGCCACAAACACTGGGCTGTCCATCAATACCGATCCAGTAGGGAAGTGACTTTTACTGCCCGGGACCTGTTGTATGTCCTTTCATGTTAGGACGGATCAGTTGCTGTTGGGATGTGCCGTAATGAGAGGGCAGTCAAATCATAGTGACGGTCATGTGTAAACCCCACTTCGTGGAGCAGATTTCTTGTTCACAAGTTAAAGGTGGCTCAGATAATCAAGAAATCTTTTAAGGAACTCAAAGTTTCATTTACGTGTTCACAAAATTCCGCAAGTTTTTGACCTGCAACGTTTTGTAATATGCTACTTTTCACTCCCCCACGTGTACAAAGATAAGATAACTGTTAGTAGAGAGTCCCAAAATCTCGGTTGTTTCTGTCTGAGGCCTTCGGTCTTCCAGGTACTTACGCTGCGTAACATCCAAGAAGAGCAAATGCCTAAACTGCACCAAGACGGAAGCCTGAAATGTTTCCATCTGCTTAACAAACGTATTCGCAGCTATGTTCCTTATCTGGATGCTGCCTCTTGCACCCGCAATCTGCAGACGTTTCATTTCGTAGTGTCAAAGTGCCCACTTAACATAGACCTACATTTCTCTGACATTCATTGTAATGTTCTTATCTAAGATACGAGTGGGTCTACCAATTAAAGAACATAAAATGAAACTTTCGAGAAAATCCGTCGTTTTAATAATGGCGCTGTAACGCGCAGTCTTAGAGATAACAGGGTTAACTGCTAGCAGTGTGGTGTCACGCTTTGAGGCCTTCCACTTGCTAAGAAGGAGTTTTGTCATAAATTGATCAACCCCGTTACGATAAACTGTATGTACATTAGAATTTCTTCCTCTTAGGCATGTTGTTCCACGTTTTTAATCACGTACAGTACTGATGTTGAAATTCCAATATGAACTCCAAAATTCGTAACGTTCCAAACTGGTCCTCAGGATTTTCCTTCCCTAGTTCAAAGTTATTCACAATAAATCCCGTTTAACTGATATTAGCAAGTACACCCCTGGAACTGTGTAATGTGACTCAACAAATATCCATCTTCCGTACGTCCGTCCGTCCGCCCGCCCTCCCATAGGTCTGTCGGTCTATCTATCAATCTACCTATCCACCCACCCACCCACCCACCTACCTACCTACCTACCTACTTACCTACTCTGTGTACTCCATCTATGTATCTGTCTGTCTGTGTGTCTTTCCGCCTATCTATTTATCTATATCTGTATCTATGTGTATATATAAAATCCCCTGTTCGAATGGAAACCAAAGTTCCATCGCCACCATTCAGAAATGTCCCAACTGGCAATGACCCTTGCTCCTCCTGTAGTCCAAGTTCACACACACACACACACACACAGTTTCATTAACAGTATTTTTGTATTGCCATACTACCTGTGTCTAGACTTCCAATGTTTTTGCTTCCCGCGATGTTATCATGCCGATATTCCATAATAATAGTTCGTGTCTTCTACGAACTTTTCATTCCTTGCCCATTTCTTGCATTTGTTTCAATCACCATAACAATGTCATGACAATCCGCTTATGTAGGTTCGTTTTCTCTATTTATCATATTAACTTATTGTTCCATATCGCCTTCACGCCCTGTTCAAATATCGACATTCTCTGACGTGCATTAATTACAACTTTTTTTTTTTTATTCTGAAGGCTTCTTAGTCCTGTCCGATGTATCACACGGAGGACTTATCATCGCTGAATATTCTTGTTTGCTTCACAATTTTCAGAATAGGAAAAATACCCCAGTGATAGCCGAGTAATGCCGTCTGTAAGGTCACAGCCACCAGCCTTTTGCTATTCGATCTTGGTATTTACTTCATGTTACGGCCGTCTCACATTTTCTTATTGGTTTTCAATAAATCTGAACAACGATCCATCCTTCAGCTGCCAATCCGCTCCACACCCCCTGACATCAACACTTCTGGTTCAATCCCGGCAACTGGGGAGAGGGAACCTACTGAGTTTTTAGTAGGTACGAGAGCTTCGTTCAGAGGCTGCAGTCGAAGAAGCCCGGACAGGCTATTGAAAATCCCGCTGCATTTGACGTCCCGAACCTAATTTTGCAGTTCTCCGGGACACGACTGTTTAATAACCATAAAACCGGGACTTTCCGGTAAAAACTGGACAAATTGGATCCTTATGTTCGGTAAACATACTTAAGTGTTTACATGTGAAGGTACATGGATATAAATCCATAGTTTTCATTGAGTAAAACAAATTATCCCATGCATTTCATTACAGGGACAAGCACTGACGGATGTGCGGACAAGGTAATGTTTGCTGCACAGTTACTAAATAAGGCAACGTTAGAAATGTGTGTGAAGATGCGGGTGGCTGAATGTTGTGCTGAATTTGTAGGATTAGGCTCAGCATTAAACAACTTAAGCTGTAAATTTTTATAGAGATTTAATTATAGATTCCTCCTCACTCTCTCCTTCTTAGTTAGCTCGTCGCTTTCTGCAAAGCTCCGCTGCACTTTGTGCGACAGAGATTTTAATGTTAATAGAAGCTCATGGCCAAGCCGAACATCTGTCGTCTGTAAGAGAAGCTGGTTGGATGGAGCCATAGTTGCTGCGACAGCAGATTCACATCACGTAGGCTTTACTTTCCACATTCGCTGCATGTTTCACAGACACGCCCTTCTCCTGTTCAACGAGCAGGCTGTGACTGTCTTTCCTTCATTCCTTCTCTTCTTTCTTTCTCATTTAGTTATGTCAGTCACCCCCGTTTTCTTTTAATTTACCTGTGCCTCATCAGGAAATTTCATTTATTTTTTCTGTTGGTTTGTCCTTCCAGTTACGCTTTCTATATGCCTATTTATTTTTAGGTTTTTCTTTCTTTTTATCCTGCTCTGTTTTCTTATGCCTCTAGTTTTAGAAATTACCTAAACTTATTTGTTATTACGATCTGTTCATTTTAGTTTCTTCCGTTATTTAACATTATGTTACACTGTTTGAAGTTTTCCATCCCGAAGTGTTATAACATACAAATAAATACTATACGTCAGTCAATAACACAATTTTTATTTTATATACAGTGGTATATATGTCAGGGCGACATGTTTCGACCTAGTCGGTCATCCTCAGGCCCTCCGAGAACCCAGACCCATGAGTTGTTTAGTTTATCCGCATTGTGGGATCCCAAATGCTCACAACTGAAATTTGTGAGCATTTGGGATCCCACAATGCGGATAAATTAGACAACTCTTGGATTTGTTTTCTTGGAGGGTTTGAGGATGACCGACTAGGTCGAAACATGTCGCCCTGACATATATACCACTGTATATAAAATAAAAATTGTTATTGACTGACATATAGTATTTATTTTTATGTTATACTGATTTCCATTGTTTCATTTTAGTTGTATTTATATTTCTAGAATAATTAACTGTGTTTCTTTTTTATGCCAATCCATATTTTAGTTACTGTCTCTGTCTCTTGTAATTAAATCAGCTATATTTCGGGCTGCAGAGGTTAAACATGGCCACTGTGTATTATGCACAACCGGTACAGGTGTGTTCAGAATAGACAGGAACATCGTGTACCTGAATTGAAGTTTTCAAGTGGTGCTAGTACTTAAACGAAATGGCGAAGAGCGCCGTTTAATGACGGAGAATTGTTCGGCTGAGTTGGGATGCATCCTTTTTTTTAATTGTGTATCATGCTTTCTTTATCTTATCCTCATTACCTTGGCAATTAAATTTTTCACTCGCGTTGAATGCCTTTCTCTTCCCTTGGTAAAAATAATTTTTACGTATTCTTGGTTTATTTTACGGATGTTTTAATTACTGAGAGTAGCCTACATAATGTTGAATAGGTTGATTAGTGAGTAATAAATTGCAAGTGACATGAAAGGAAGCGATCGTGCAGTAAATGGGAGTGCTGTGCTGTTCGGGAATTTTCCGGGACTGACAGAGAAATCCACAGAAATCTCTCAAAATAATCGGTTTCTTATCCGAGATTTGAACCCCGCACCTTCCGACTATGAGACAGGGGTGCTGCGATGTTTCGATCGGTAAAGTAAACGTTTGCCAGATGATATGACTTACACAAGTCGAGGGCCTGCAACAAACCGGGCAGTTAAGAAAAGAACATCTGGATGAAGCAGAAACAACCCATTGTTGGTGGCAGCCTAGCGACATGGCGTGTCAGAGCTCGCATGTTCCGCAGACGTAACTCTCTGGCCTTCTTTACTTGCGGTGACTTCTTACTCCGAGTGCTCCAATAATAATTCCCTGCCTCTGTAAATTACCCAGTTTCTTCCTAGCACCAAAGGAATTATTCACGTCCATACCCCCTTTTCCCCAACCTCCAGCCCCAGGAGCGTGTTTGAGGTTGCCTAATCTCACGGGTCTTTGTTTTATTAGACGCTGGTGAAGTGTTAGATCGTGAACAGTGTAGTGTGAAGGCATGGAGAGCAAACGTCAAGTGTGTCTTCCGGGTTGGGTGCACAAGGCAAGGTGCAAAACTCGACCACACTCTATGAGGTGTAAATTATACTCACGTGGATTTGGGATTCGCTTTCTCTCTTTCTCTTTGTCTACGTATTATTAATTATAACAGTCCCAAAGTGTCGTAATTAACATACTGAAAGGCGTTTTGTTGAAGTTGTTTATAAAATATTACTAGGCAACTCAACCGCATGTACAGCAGCATGGTGTACCCACTCATTGTCAACTGCACCATGTTCATAGTAGTGAATTTATTTCTGTCAGTATAATATGTTGCAAAAGCCCGTCCTGGCGAATGTAGATAGTAGATAACTGAAGAATAAAAACCAACTAGATGACACTTATTACATTATTGTACTTCTTACAGGCTCAACATGTTTCGGGCACTACTATGCCCATCATCAGGAGCTCGCGGCTATAATGTTGATTACCACATTGGTCGTTTCATTCTTGGTTTGCTGTAGGTTGGAGGTTAGGTGCGGTTAGGCTGGAGTAGTGTCCGGGCTGCAGGCTAAAGCACGACGAGTCGTGCTTTAGCCTGCAGCCCGGACACTAGTTGAGGCCTTTATTCTTCTGGGATCTTACGCGGCGTAGGATGGCAGCTGGTTATAGACGTTGCGGGATAACCTGTTGGTTCCATCTTCTTGGACCGCTTGATCCTTGAAGTTGGGACCCCTAGACTGCCAGCCAACGCGTCGTAACGTCCCAGAAGAGTGAAGTACTGGATTTCAATATGTGGCCGTGCCAAAATTGTTGCATGCTCTAGTGACCTCATAATGGCAAGAACAGTTCGCCAGAGCGGCAAAGAAATTGGATTAAAGTAATCGGCTTGCAGTTCGGAAGCCACTTATCTAATCACGACACTTCTCTTTTTACTCCTAATGACTACTAGGACGGTCAGATCTTCTCTGAATTCCTCTAACAAAAATATATTTGTTCTGTTCTTTCTAAGGAGATTGTTTCGTACGTAAGTATTCGGGGTTTTGAAACCACTTAGTATTGTAGGTTGACAATACGTTTCGGAGGAACGTACTCTTGACATCTTCAGGGTGACGGAATCATGTCCTGGTAGATGCGGAACTGATGAGGAGAAGAACTGAGCTGCAAGGGATGTGGTCACTGAGAACCAGATATTTAGAAACTGGACAGTTTCTTGTCTATGCAGAGTATGCACTGTCAGGTGAGATGACAGTGATGAATGATTGACTGACTGGTAAGAATGTGGAGGAAATCCTTCGTGGCATACTTCTAGATGGGCTTATTATCTCATTTTTCTTGAAATGACAGAACATTTACAACATTTTGTAATTTTTTTGTGGTATAAGAACTAAGATTTGACAGTGAGGTCTGTCCAGTAAGAAGGATTGATGATCGCATAAGAGTCATTTTGTGTTTGAGGATTGTGCCATGCAGGTAGCCACAGTTTTCTTCTTTCCCGCATTTCTCCTTTATTTTCCTTCCCGTAATTCGAGGGGTAGCTAATGGATGGCACCATTCGTGATGTCATGGTGTCTGATGCACACCACTGAGTATTCGCTCGGTTATGTGAACCAGTTAGACAGGATGTTCTGTGGCCCTAGGATAATGGTTCTGCCAACTGGCCTATTCTTTAGATGAAATCTCACACGATTCCCTAAAACTCCCTTGCTAATGAAATGAACGATCATTAAATTAACCCTTTGAATAAAGATGGTATGCCAATACTTGTGTGTAAATTGCTTCCCGATAACCGAAAGAACATAGCTTTAGTTGAAGAATAAAACACCAACTTGATGTCACTTGCTATTTTATTTCACTTCTTATGTACTCAACATGTTTCGGATATTAATATACCCATCATCAGGGGCTTGCGACTTTGTTGTTGAATTACCACATCTGTTGTTTTGTTCTCGGTTCTTTGTGTGTTGGAGATTTGGTGCGGCTGGGTTTGAGTGGTGTCCGTGTTGCAGGCTTCAGCTGGGTATATTAATATCCGAAACATGTTGAGTACCTAAGAAGTGAAACAAAATAGCAAGACACACAACGAACCGAGAACAAAACGACCGATGTGGTAATTCAACATCACAGTCGCAAGCTCCTGATGATGGATATATTAATGTCCGAAACATGTTGAGTACATAAGAAGTGAAATAAAATAGCAAGTGACATCAAGT
>Ga0136643_10009563_pt1 | contig 14265 bp, 5 predicted proteins | sample TergutLab28metaG_FD_96883 | JGI IMG/M metagenome (GOLD analysis project Ga0136643, IMG submission 96883) | Labiotermes labralis P1 segment gut microbial communities from Petit-Saut dam, French Guiana - Lab288 P1 (version 3) (version 3) | ecosystem: Host-associated > Arthropoda: Insects >... | reverse complement strand
CCGTTACAGGCCCGGTGTGGCCCAGAGGGTGGGTAGAGGTATAGCTCTACTCTTCCATGACCGCGGCACTAGAAGGGGGTGAGTGGTCAACAGCACGCCCCGGCTGCACTTTACCCCCAGGATAGGCCCGGTACCCATTTTACAGAAGGCTGGGTGGGCCCCAGGGCCGGTCTGGACGGGCGGAAAATCTCGTCCCCACCGGGATTCGATTACGGACCGTCCAGAATAAAATAAGGTAGGAATTACAATTAAAAAACAAAGATAAAAATAATTAAGTTAAACTGACAGGATTAAAATAGTCTAATATGTGGAATAAAAGTTAGTTTAAAATGCTTTTTTCTAATAATTATTATAAAATAAATTTAAATATGAAGTTTATCCGGCAGCAAAAAATTCTTGTTCTAATGTTGTTTTCGTTCTACATGGTCATGTTTCGAGATCAGGATGCAGGACAAATTCGCAGTATATGATTGATAACAGTTCCTTTGAAATTGTGGAAGGGTTCAAATATCTGGGAACAAATTGAACAAATAAAAATTCTTTTTTTGTCGGAGCTATTTTAATGTAAATTTTAATATTGTTATATAAGACAATCAATTGTGCATTCGTTGGTGAATAATAAACTTTGAGAAATAGAAATTCTGTTCAGGAAGAAATTAAGAGCAAATTGAAGTCAAGGAATGCTTGTTATCTTTCGGTGCAGAATCTTGTGCCTTCCGGTTTGCTATCCTAAAATTTAAAGATTAAAATAAAAAAACTATAATTTTGCCTGTTGTTTTGTGTGGTTGTGAAACGTGGTCGCTCACGTTGAGGGAGGAACGTGGGCTGGGGGTGTTGGAGAATAGGGTGTTGAGGAGATTATTTGGGCCTAAAAGGGACGAGGTAACACAGGAATTGAGTAAATTGCATTATGAGGAGCTTAATGACCTCTACTCCTCACCAAATATTGTTCGGGTGATATAATCGAGAAGAATGGGATGGCCGGAGCATGTAGCACGAATAAGGGGGAGGAGAGGAGTACACAAGGTTTTGGTGGGAAAACCTGAGGGAAAGAGACCACTTGGAAGACCGAGGCGTAAATGGGAGGATAATATTAAGATGGATCCTCAAGTAGTGGGATGTGGGGTTATGGACTGGATCGAGCTGGCTCAGGATAGGGACAGGTGGCGGGCGCTTGTGAATATGGTATTGAACTTTCGGGTTCCATAAAATGCGGAGTATTTCTCGACTAGCTGAAAACCAGTTATCTTCTCAAGAAGGATTCTGCTCCATGGAGTAAGTAAGAAAGTAAGTAAGTAATCCTGTCGTCCAATTCGAGCACTGTACGATTTTGCATTTGTCCTTCTGACAAATAAATTTTTGTCTTGCCTGAGAGTCGCCTGTTAAGTCTTAGAGAGGGAAGGAATAAAAAAAAATATTTCATTGAAATATTTGTAAACTTTGAAACCTAATGGTAATTATTATGTACTTTCCGCAGTAGGTTACACAAATTCTACGGGTTACCACAAGTGTATTCATGTTTCGTATATATAATTCTCAAAACAGAAAGCGACTAATGTTTGGTTTCTACAATTTGCCCAGATTGTACTCTCTTTGAAGAAGGAAATGACTTCCAGCACATAAACTGATGAATGTGAGTCTTGGAGTATTCTACCAATTATCTCTCCTTAGCATTGTCCTTATTCTGCATTTTCTGAAATCTCTGAGCTGCTTAGTTTGGAACAATATAAAGCATCGGTGAATTTGGTAAGTTGATTTATAACACAAAAAGAGGAGCGACTCTTAGTTGCCTGCTGTATTTTTAGCGTTGACCTCACAGCAACTCTGCTTCTTACTGCTCATCACCACTTAGAAGGATGGCCGGCCACCCCGTCTGTTTCAAAAGACAGTATGCAATCCGCGTCATCGCCTTCCAGCCTATCAGCTCAATGACGAGAAGCCACTCAGCTCTGACTTTTGTCGGAGAATTAACAAAACATAACATTCTGTATTAAACAGATTTTGCTATTCGCTGTTGAAGCAATGTACTTGCAGGATTTCAAAGTAAAAATAAAATAAACTTCCTGGCAAAATTCTGTATAGCGTATCGCCATAGACATTTTCCATATGAAGTTACAGTGACTGATATAAACATACCCAACATATTTTGCACTTTTGCCACGTTAAATTTTCACATTTCCTTAATTATCAACAATTAAGTCTATGCTAATAAAGGCAGTACAGTTTTCTGTTAAAGCCTGTCAACATGACGGCTGTAAGTATTTGTACATACCTTGCATTATTGTGCTTCCCACCTCAGCAAATTGCCAGTTTCAGCATGAATATAGCTTCTTACTTAAGACAGGGAATTAACTCTCACCAGCGCTATCACGCTCAGACTCTCACTAACCCGTAAATTTGCGTCTGCTTTGCCTAACTAAACAATCAAAAGAATAAGAATTCTTCCGAATTTAACAGTCTTTCAGTGTGTCAAAAATTTTACAAAATCTTACGAAGCTTGAATGTTCACTGCTGTGTTCACAAGAATCCGCCACTGATCCCAGTTCTGTGCCATATAACTCCAGTACAAAACATATGGGATGTATCCCACGTATATTAAAGGCCATTCTTAATAATATGCTTCCTTGTACGGATATCTTGAATTGAATAAGGACGTGGATGGACAACGGAACACCCACAGATTTCTTTTAGCATACATCAAATTTTGGAACGAATTTTAAAAGCAGTAGCGTTAAAATCAGTTGCAGGTGCAAGTAACTTTTTCTCCAACAAAAGGACTGGCCTGGATTTAATCCTGCCTTTTTTGCGAAGCTCATGTCTTGCGACTCCCTCCCTAGCTGTGCTTGCAACTTTCGTTGGTTCAAGTCTCGTTGCCAATCCTAATGACTAACTTTTAATTAATTTATGTATCATACCTTGTAAAAAAAGGTACAGATAACATAAATTCAATACAAAATTTACACATTCATTCCTCTTTTACGATATATTGTATAGAATTGTCTGTTATTCCAGGCTTCCCACAGCAGATTATTCCTTACCCATTACTATAACTATCTCTACGGAACAGATTTCTATCTGAGAGACCAATAGTCGATCAGTTAATCAAAAACTTGACCGTATTTCATGGGTATAAGAAATTTATTACCTGGTTCACAAGTTCCTGCGAATTGTCCTTATTCTGAGCTAAGTTAATTCTCTCCATCTTCCGTGTAATGAAAACCAACTTGATGCAATATTTATCCTCGGTTTATTTCGTCAATCAACCTCTACATGTTTCGGGCATATTTGTAGTCCATCATCAGGAGGTATACTGTGTATATACAACAATTGGTACATGTTATATATATATACAGTATACCTCCTGATGATGGGCTACAAATATACCCGAAACATGTAGAGGTTGATTGACGAAATAAACTGATGATAAATGTTGCACCAAGTTGGTTTTTGTTACATGGATATATCGAGATGCACAGTCATTAAAGCAAAAAATTCTCTCCATCTTATTTAAGACCAATCTTAATATTTTCTTCTTTTCTATGCCTAGGATTTCTGAGTGGTTCTTTTTATTTCATGTTTCTACATAGCAAAACTCTATGCAATTCTCATGTCTTTATACTTGCCACATGACCCGACTATCTCGTCTTCATTACTTTGGTCAACCTAAAATTTGGTTAGGAGTAATAATTATGAAGCTCCTTACGCATTTTTATCCTGGACCTACTTAACAGCCTCTTTCTTCGGTGAAGGAAGTAGCAGAAGACTGGAAACCGATAGAATGAATCATCGAAGTAAAACAGTAATGGGTAAAAGTAAAAAAAATTGGACAACTGTGGTCGGAGTTCCGAAGCTGAGAACAAGACAGACATTGACTCTCTTTCTCCTAACCGTTGTTGCCATGAAAAAGTAATAAATATTCCATATTCTGAGTTCATGTATAGCCTTAGTTAACTAGCAAAGCACATGGACCGTGTTACATTATCATCTTTGTCCTGCCTGACTCTACCATGCTATTCCACATTATCAAAAATATGGCACGATTTTCGGAAAATAAAATATTTTGATCAAAAAAAGTACGTTTTGATTTTATCCTCAGCATTTGTCTGAAACATTTCTCATTCCAAGAAGAATTTATTGAAATATTACATAATTGTCCACAGTTCTTTATTTAGAGTAACCGTTATTCTTGTCAGTTTTGAATAAGACTTAAATCTTCTCAGCAGAGTTTCGGAAAATACTTAAATATAAAATTTCGTGAAAATCCCCCCCCCCCCCAGTGCCAGGCGAGATGCTCCATACGGACGGACACACAAACATAACGACACTAATAGACGCTTTTCGAAATTCTGCGAACGTGCTTAAAAACGACTAGATCCGAGCGAATACATTGTAGCGCCCTGGAAAAACACGAGGATTGTAGGCGTACTTCTTGACTACACAAAAATGCATCTTGCAGAAAAGGAGGTGGGTCGTTGCACATAATATATGAATGAAGTCCCTTAATACACAGCTAAATAAGCGGCTCTGGAGACTGCTTGTTTTCTTAAGTGTTTTACTGCGATGCCACACACGAAGTTGCTCGAATTCGTGCCACTTATTGTTCTCTGCTGCAGATGTCCACCAGGCGCCAATACCACTAGGAAGGCGTCCATAAGTTTCCTGAATTATGCATTAGGGTTTCTTAACGTTCTTCATGTTGATGTGCTGTCTAATTCTCGTGTCATATTTTATGTCGTGCAGAACTAAATCGTATTCACGTACACACAGTCTCCGTTTAAAGATAAAAAATAAACGACTTATTTAAAGACGTTATTAATTGCTAGGTATAAGCAAAGTCAGTGATAAATGTAGGAGATATGAGCATGTTGTCCTGTTAGTTATACTATAGGTATAATTGTCTGTGTTTTTATATGACCAAAACTTTAAATTTCGACGTCAGCATATCTATATATGAACATATTGACTACCGTGAGAGGTAGAAACTACTAGCTCCTTTCTGTCTTTCTACTTTATTTACAATGAAGTTTGTAAAACTCTGGAGTACTGAATGCGAAAGAGCTTACTTATAATAATTTATGTTGTATATTTTCAATTTTTTTTTACTTTTATGTGACCAATGTGTGTGACAGTCCATATCATGTTGTTAGTTGGACTAAATTCTGGATCTTTGGAATGCATAACGTACGTAAATATGTATGTATGTATGTATTATGTGTGTATGTATGTATGTGTGTGTGTGTGTATGTATGTATGTATGTATGTATGTATGTATGTATATGTGTGTGTGTGTATGTATGTATGTGTATATGTATGTATGTATGTATATGTGTGTGTGTGTGTGTATGTATGTATATGTGTGTGTATGTATGTATGTGTATATGTATGTATGTACGTGTGTGTATGTATGTATGTATGTGTGTGTGTGTGTGTATGTATGTATGTATATGTGTGTGTGTGTATATATATATGTATGTATATGTGTGTGTGTGTGTGTGTATGTATGTACGTGTGTGTATAGATACATTGATGGATACACAGAAAAAATTATCCTGCCATCCGTCTAGTTTAATTAAGGGACAAATTTTAAAGACTAATTGGAAAAGAAACTTTATATCATTTCATTTAAAAGTACATAAAGTGAGGGGAACAATTGACAGTACAAGTAATTTGTTGACCCTGGACGATAGTTAAAGTGTTTGGATAAAATGGATTAAGGTGGTACAGGATTATAACTTTTAAAAAATGAAAAGTATTGATAGGGGTGTAGAGGAGAAGGTATTCAAAACAACGCCAAAATTGATAAAACGACGGTGTTCGTGAACGTCTAGATTCGTGTTAATTTAGAGCGTCCCTCTAAGAGAGATTCATTATTTCGGATTCAATGTAAGTTCTTGGCTACAAGCGATAAAATGAAACAACAAAACCCAATTTTTGCTTACAACGGGTTTTATTTTGGACGTAATAAGTTCGAAATTCCTAACTAGGCATGAATTCAACATATAACGTAGCTGATAGCACGGGCACTCCATAGTAACCTTTGCTCACAAGAGGAACAATAAATAGACAGGTGTGTTTGGGAATTCCAGCAAAGAAATGGCTCGCCATAATTTGAGAGACGTGCCAACCAGCAACCTAGCTGGGTTATTTGGGGCTCGGCACGTATAATCAAAATAGCAGCCACTTAGAGAAATTGGGAATTCAAAAACACATTCGCTTATTGATTCCTATCATTTTGGCTCCGTAATTTGTCATTAGTTGAGAACATAAGATTTTTTTTTTGTTTAAAATGTTCATATGCGGTCTATTGGTCGTCCTGGGCGGCCGCAACAAAAGCCCCCCCTCCCCTCTCCAAGCTACGCCACTGGTCCCAACGTCGTGTTCCAACGAGACGGTAAACTTCCAGTTTCGTAAATTTGTCAGAGATCACTAAATCCAAATTCCATAGCAAGTTGTGAGCATAGAAAGCCGATTTTCTGGAGACCCCATTCTCTCTCTCTCTCTCTCTCTCTCTCTCTCTCTCTCCTTGTTTTCTAGTACCCGTATTTATCACATGTAAATTATGACCGACATTCCTAGTAATTATATTTACGTATAAGACGTCAAATGATTGGACAGAAAATTTTAAAGTGTTAATCCTTTACCTGCGAACGTGGAGAATATGGTGAGTTCCGAATAATGCTAGCAAAGGGCAGATGAGACTTAACTCGGCGTTTAAATGGTTAAGTATATGGAAGGCAACGACTGTGGTCTTATTTAGGGTACTATTCTGGAATTTGCTTGAAGGAACTGAGGGAAATCACGATAAACGTGTCAGAATTATCGGTAACCCGACTGAGATTCGAAAGCAACGCCTACAGAATACAAGCCAGAGATATTACGGCTTTAACCAGGAAAGCCGTAGACTTTGTCACCAGGTTTTCACTGCAGGTTTCGGAGATCGTGGGACTTTTAGGTGAATTAATGGAACACGTACGTTGCTGTTTTCTTAACCAAGAGAACAAGTTAGTTCATTTAACTAAGACAGGCGTAAAAAAGTTTACCATGCTATTGAAGCGAGCGGTTGGAATCTATAAATCGCTTATTGTAACGTTTTGGTGCTCAGCCCGCTAACGTATGAGGTGATGAGTACAGCACTCAGGGGCTGCTTGGCGTGTCAAAAACTGGAGCGAGATACAGTCAGACGCAAAAGTGGTGGGATCACTGTTGTTACTGAACACTTTGGAGCAGAGAAACCTCCCCGGATTATGTCATGAACCTGCGATTCGCCGGTTCTTCAGCCCGTAGCTTAATCACTAACAATGCCTTGTTTTACGCCTGTTCGTGTCAAACCTTTTTGCTTTAACGTACCTTAATAATTTACGCCTCCCCCTAATTTACCCCCTTTCATTCTCGGTTTAACGTTCTTCGGGTGGTTTACTTCCACTTATTTAAGTCCTTTTTTTGTAGGGATATTATTTTTAATTTACGCCCACGTTGCGGGAACAAAATTAGTGCGTAAAACAAGGCCTTGGCCTACTGGTTACGTTATCCCGACTACTCTACAACTTAGTACGTCAGTAATTACATGTAGTCACACTTGCAAACACAGCTGAACATTTAACAGTTCCAGTTTGATCTTCTTCGGCCTAGGCAAAGTATATGGACTGTTACAACTTCTGACACATTTGCCTGTGAGGTATCTGGCAGAATGGGAGTTCGAGCGACTTCGACCTACTTACATAGGTATACAATGAGTAAGACTCCCAGCACGCGCAAGACCTGCTCTGGTTCCCAGCCAGTCCCCCATTCGCTGGGTAAGGAGTGCAAATTCCCCGGTGGATAAGCGGCCAATTCGTGCAGCTAACCACTCACCTCCATCTCGTGCCGAGGCTAAGAATAAGTAAACCTATACCTCCACTCCCCCTACACCTTTATGACGTGCATAGGGTTATTTTACCTTTACTTCTATGCACTGTTCTGTTTCGTTCCGTGACTGTTAAGAATGGATTTACAGCACAAAAACTGATCCCAGTAGGCGTGAGACTGCATTCTTGACTGAACAGCTTGAGAAATGACACCTCTAGCCTTCGCCAGTAATAAAATTACAGTACCAGTAATATAAGTGCAGTCACCAGGTTCTGTTAATTTTGGGCGGTTTTACTGTGCACTCAAAAATTACTGAGTCGTGTTAACTCAGTTGGTATAGTGACGATATTACGGACTGGAAGATCGAGTAAATGTGGTTCTATTCTCGACCTGGGCAAGAGAATTTTCCTCAAAGTTTCCAGGCCGGTTGTGGCTTTCACACCCCACCCCCGGCGCCTTATATGTAGTAAATACCGGAGGCGCTTTCACTGAGAGTAAAGCGGAGAATCCTGAAGCTAACATACGATTCTGAAGCCAGGGTTAAGAATGCGTGTAAAGTACAAACTTCATACCCCATGTGCCTTAGTAACGCGCATACACACAACTTTTATTTTGTACACTGTGACTTTCGAAAACCGTGTAAAGTGCAACGTAATAGCCAGTGAAATAAAGGCGGAGGAGCGTGTCTTAAAAGTGTAAGAGATTCTTCTGAATTTTGGGGTGGAATCTCCTTTCTTTTATATCATTTTGGAGTCCAAATCCTTTGCTCGTCTTGCACTCATCAGTTTTCAAGGAGAGTGATCATGAAAAAGATCAAGCACTATGTACCAAATGTAACAGGGACATGAGATGACAGGACACCTAGCCCACTGCTCCAGTTGCAAGCTGCTAACCCAACATGATTGCAGAAGTAAGGCAAGCCGTTGGACTCTACGATCACAAGTCACTCAACTCACCAACCCTTGCTGTGGTTCATGAAATTGCTTGTTAGTGATGACCAACAATTGCTCACCTATCTTAAAGACAGGGGTAGAAATTTAAACGATCCATGACCGTGCATTGAGCTAACTAGGTATGGTAACGAAACCAAGTAAATTGGGAGGGAGTAGGTACGTCAAAACACAACTGTCTTTGTATCCTGTTTATTAGGTTGACGACATGTTTTGTCCATTTTGGGCCATCTTCAGGTCAAAAAATATATAATGGGGAGAAAATATATGGTATAAGAACAATAGTTCTTGTGCCAATTCTGAGCTTTCAACGAGATCTCGTTGTCTAGCGGTTATCTATATTGAAACTAATAATATATTCGTCAGGTGAATGGCCGAAACATGTCGTCAGCCTAATAAATAGGATACAAAGACGGTTGTGTGTTGACGTACCCACTCCCTCCTAATTTGCATAAAACACAACGGGGATGATGCATCTAAGGAAATCAAGTACCTCATATTATAAACATAGTATACCTCCTACATGTTTCGGGCACACTTATAACATCTCGATATATCCTTCCTGTGTAAATCACATCCCTAAAGATGGCCACAAGTGTAATCGCAATATGTCGGTGGCATACTGTGTTTGTAATATAAGATACGTTTATACATTTATGTGCATTTATTGGGTTCTTTACCGTATCTATAGAGGGAGAAATTTCCCCTCAAACGTCAGTATATATCTAACAGGACACACGGCGTGTCAACACAGAAGACGAAAACCATCGACAAGTACATTTTTCGAATCTCGGATGAGTTACTGGGTGAATCTTGAAAAACATGCTTTCTTTGTTTTTCTGTGTACTTAACAGACACATTCCAAACTAGCAAAGACAAATACGACACTTTTATGTCTTTCCAAGGATAATATATTCAATATTATTGATCACCTGTAAACTCTTGTAATGTAAATGTCATTAAATAAGGTAAGGGTAAATTAATTCGGTAATATTAGGTCTGCAGTACCTTGGGTAAAACACGACAAATATCCGACCGTAATTTTGCTTCGTCTTATTCTTCGATTGGAAGTCAAGTGTGAGGCAGCTGACGACTGCTCACCTCCTAGTATCGGGGTAGAGCTTCATATCCGCTCCTCCCTACGTCTTTGTGATGAACCCTGGAGAGATACCATTATTTTAAGTTGCTGAAATTTTTACTGTTACCTTTTGCATGTCTAATAATTATATTTTTCTTGAGTAACAGTCTTTAAGTTTTGTTACTTAGTCAATCGGACAGTAATTTTTATTGCTCAGAAAATTATTTGCTAAGCAATTAATCAAGAAGTAAGTTAATTTAAACGTTCGTGAGTCGGTCAGCCAGCCAGTCAGTGTGTCCTGAATTACAAAAGAACCATCTTACATCTTCAAATAACGCGTTTAACGATAAAACAAATATCCTTCTTTATTAAATCCATGAAATCAGCCACTTAAAATTAAACATTTTTTAAAGTATAGGTGATAAAAGTAGAGATCTCCCTACCCTTTTACCTTCAGATGTAATGTTTCAAAATTTACAGATCAATGGTAACAGTATATACCACATACTGCAACATTTTAAGATTCTGCATTTTGTCTAATGAGGGTAATTTTTTTTCTTATGATTCTCAGAAAAGTTATTATTTCTGTACACAGCGCAACTGACTGGTCTTCAGATGGACAAGGGCTGAGCTATCTTAGCCTACTTAGTCTCACCTGTTCTACGTTCTGATTATAGGTGTAGAGTGTTTTTGTTTCACCTGATCACACTAACGACGCACACAAACACACAGAATAGGACTCCATAAACATGTGATTAGCACACAGCAGAGACCGCTACCTACACAACACGCAACAAACACAAGAGACATATATACACGCCCTCAGCTTGATTCGAACCCGCAATCCCAGCAAGCAAGCGGCCGCAGACCTAGCCCTCGACACGCCTTCATCGGGATTGGCGCTGTGCTACCTGTGAGTTAAAATTTTAATTGTAACCTACGATTTACGTAAATTTCAGTAGTTGAACTTCTGACTGTGTGTTGCATGCTACGAATATCAGAAGGACGAGAGGTCGAAGCCTGGGAACCATCTAACACAATAAATTTCTTTCTGTTCCCCCCTCCCGCTTCTCCTGTAAATAAATCTTTCGTGTTTGCTCTTTTATAATATTGTTTGTATCTCTTTCTCTCATTTTCTCTAGTTCATTCCTTGAGATGTTAAAGTCATAGTCTTTGTGACAGTTTATATCTACAATTTACAGGATTTATTCAGCCTTTAAAAGGTTTAAATGTTTTAGGGCTTAAGAAAGAAAATATAAATTTTTTTTTTTTGTATTCAACTGTGAGACATGCGAAATGGCAGTATACTTCGAAGACATCAGGACGCGTTCCTTGTCTCTATCTCTATTTCACCGTATCCTTTCAAGGACGGACTGAGAAGTGTTGTTTATAGGTGCTAGCTATAAAAATATTCTTAGCACGTACATTATGGGTCCAAAGTGCAAGTTAAAAATAAGCAGAATTGGAGTACATCATCGTATTCTGGAATACATTTGAAGTTTGTGTTTTAATACAGGCCATGTCAAGTTTAGGTACGGACAGGCAGGGAGGCAATTACATTGCAAAATGTCTTCACTCCTTTCACCCTATGAATATAACGTATAACATTTGATTGCTACTACTATTGCTACCACTAATACCGCTGCTGCTGCTGCCGCTGCTATGACATGACAGCTCAATTACGTTCCGAAATTTTCAATTTTTATTCTTCTGTTTTTCCACTCTATTGTCAGGATCTTTCCACTCTGCAATCCCTAGATCCTTTCCGACATCTCTGTTCGCCGTGTCTAACGGCCCGACATTTGGCTTCCCTGCTGGTCAACTGCCACACATTTTCCTTCTAATATTTTCCTCGTTACTGATCCATCCATTCCGCAGGTGTGCTCATCCTATTCCAGTATCTGATCACATTCTTTCGTCTGTAGTCTGGCCAACGACGGGCCCATAAGCTCTTCCAGAGCGAGTTCTCCGCAGTGCGATTTAGTTTCCGATATCCTCTCTTTTTTTAAGGTCATCTGGTAGCTGCCTCGGTCTTCGTCCTCCTCTTCCCGTTACTTCTAACCATCTCTCTATCTTTCCTTCAATAACGTGTTTTAGAAGGCAGTTCATGCACAAGATGTGACCAATCCAGTTAGCCTTCCCTTTTTTTATTGCATATAGGATATTCGCTCCTTATCACTTAGGCCTTCTTAAAAAAAAACCATATGTTTCGTTATTATAGCTGACTCTCAACTGCACAGTTTCCTGATTTGTCCGTATATTATTCTAAATATTTTCCGTTCAAAGGCCCTGGTGCTATTTCCAAATTCTTGGACATTATCCAGGCTTTCCTTCTGTAGCATAACATTCCTATAACTATGACTTGATATATTCCCGTTTTATTATTCCTATGTACACAATTCGACTTCATTACGTTTAATTTCGTGGACTAGCCCTTGTTGTCAGCCACATTTAGCTTTTGATTTTCTATCCAGTCATTCTTTCCGCAGGTCAATTCAGATCCTAAGTATTTAAATTTTCCAGTGCATCAAATTGTGCCCCATTTCATAAGAGTTTATGTTGTGCCTCTTCCCCTGTTACTGGTATAAGTAATAACATTAGTTCTCTTGCGTGATTTGCCTGTTTTTCGCCATACCAGCTGTTACTGTCATGTCCTCGTGAACTTCCTTTGTTGCTGTTCATAATTAATAATATTATACAGTTACTTCTCTTCTCAAATAGAACCACCTGTGTTTCAGAGAGAGTTCTGAGTTTACAAAAATGTTGTACCCGTGTTAAATTTTTTTTTTTTATTTATGCCATCTTTTTTCCTCTAATACAAAATTTGGCTACCTTTGTACATTTAAACGGAAAATGAAACCTGAGGAAAGAAAGATTACTCTCATTTTGACTGGTGTCGAAACCTATGGTTTAGAGCTTTCTGTTCTACAGGGATTAACCTATCGTATTACTGGGACAGACGTTTGATGTCCTTTGACAGAGCCGGTTTATAAAACAGCCATTCACCCTTGGGAGGTTCCGTGTTCATCTTACGGTCAGCAATTTAATAATATGACTGATGCTTTGGCACATTCCTTTGCTTTTTCAGAAGATCGCTACTCTTTTTGACCAAGTAATTTGTTCAATAATTAGTAGTGTCTGGCGGTCCTTGCCACTTAATAGGATATACACAGTACAAGAGGATCTCCCATTACGATTACTACAACTGCCAGATGCACTTTAAAATACTTTATGACCACATATAAATTTATTATACCACCATCTGTCTAGCAAGGATAGCTTTGTCGGTTGAGCCACTTGCTAGGGGCTCGACTTTCCGGAGGTCGAATCCAGGTGGAGGTGATATTTTCCGCACCCGTCCAGACCGGCGCTGAGACCCAGCCAGCCTCGTGTACAATGCGTAACGGGTCATTCTCTGGGGTAAAACGACCGGAGACTGACATTCACCGCGCAATAACATTTTAGAATTATGTGCCTTCCAATAATTACGCTGCGTGTTTTGAACGACACTAATCTACAGGGTACTATAGGCACAACAAGATGACTTTAGCAATATATTTTAAGTTGTAACATTGTTAAGTTTATTATTCCACTCTTTATAATAAAAACGACACTGAAATAAAATAATATAATCGCTGTTTGTAAAGGGAGGCCTCTTCCCACAACTACAACAACAACAACAAATCCTTTTTATACGTTTTGTATGAATACCTGATGATGACCAGATAGATTGGCCGAAACATGTTGTAGCATGAATATAATGAGTATATGACTTCATTGTAATAAGTGTTATGTTATTCGGACATTATACGTAATTATTGAAGCAAATAACTAGACAGTCTGCACAATATTTAGTTTATTAATGATGGTTTACTGCTACACATTTCCGCTAAATTTTCTGCAGATCTTTGGAAAGTCCTTTCATAAACATAAAAAGGGGACATAGAGTGCGAAATTTGCCAGATTTTGAATTATGGGATACACAGCTTGTTTGTAGACAAAATGTATTATTATATGTACATTTATTGTGGATCCTCAAATGTACAGTCTTATGCATTTCGCACTGTATTTTAGGTACTGCTCCTGTATGTACATGTTAACTTACTCAATTATTACACCAACAACTGCACATGTACAAAATTTATAAAATTTACACATTAAAACATTAAAAACGCTCCGACATGTTTCGGTCCTAAGACCATCATCAGGGAGCTACATATTCCTTGCTAAAGTCACACTAGAAAAAGTCACAGATTAATTTCGTTGTACAAGTTGGATGTTGTCTGCCACAACATCCAACTTGTACAACGAAATTAATCTGTGACTTTTTCTAGTGTGACTTTAGCAAGGAATATGTAGCTCCCTGATGATGGTCTTAGGACCGAAACATGT
>Ga0136643_10009561_pt1 | contig 14267 bp, 9 predicted proteins | sample TergutLab28metaG_FD_96883 | JGI IMG/M metagenome (GOLD analysis project Ga0136643, IMG submission 96883) | Labiotermes labralis P1 segment gut microbial communities from Petit-Saut dam, French Guiana - Lab288 P1 (version 3) (version 3) | ecosystem: Host-associated > Arthropoda: Insects >... | reverse complement strand
TTCTTTGGAACCATCTTGGCGCACACTTTTCTCATGTCCAAATCCTGTGTTAAAATTTGATGGACGGTAAACCGGTTCAAATTAACTCATTACTGATCATTCTCAACATCAGTCGACGATCTGACCTCACAAGAGGCCTCAATCTTTCCACATTGTCGTCCGTTTTTGAGGTTGAAGGTCTTGCCGCACGAGGTTCGTCTTCCACTTGTTCTCGGCCATCTAAAAAGGACTTGTGCCATCTGAACACTTGTGCCCTGGATAGGGAATGTTCTCCAAAAGCCCTTTGTAACTTTTCGTAAATCACAGTAGCGGATTCGCCAAGCTTTACACAAAATTTGATGGCACAACGTTGTTCAAGCTTTTGCCGGTCCATTTTCGTAACGCACCTCACAAGCACAACTTCACTTCAGACGCTCTCAGCAATCGCGTAGCAACTGTAGCAAGTTCAAACTTGTACTGTATCTACGGCAGGGGTTAACCTAACCGCCATGTGAAGGGGGAGGCAGCAGCATTGTCGGTTCATGCACAGCGTTGCCAGTCTCATTACTTTTCTACCACACCACGTACATTCAAGTCTTCCTCACAGAGGACACACTGGGACTCGATTACTAAGACCGACGGGTAAATGACGTTTATGAAGACAGTTATTTGTTCTGACAATCATGCGAAACAAGAGAAAACACTGGGCGAAATGCGGGGTTTCTTTTAAGGTTAACGTTGGTGATACATGAAGTAACAACTGTGTTTGAATGGTTCATTTCGGAAGTATATATTTTTCTCTTTTTTGTGAGAAACATTTTTAAAATCCGCACGGATTCCTAAGTTATTCGGGGTGGTAGATCTGACCAGGGCATTTCTTGAATGTTAGAGCGTGCTTGTAATAATCAGTGTGTCTGTTATGACCTTTCAACCTTATTCGTGTATTTTCATCAGCACATAAATCTCCTGAACTGCATACAGAGCACGTTCAGCATACGGACGGAGAGCAAAGCTGATTGGATATGTGTGTCATCTGAGCACTTCTTAAGCCGCAGCGGTAGAGGGAAGAAATAACAGGGTGCTGGAGAGAATTGCGTCTTGAGCCTCTTCATGATAGTTCTCGCCAAATATTATTAGGGTAATCGGATCAGGAACGGAGCATGAGACGTGAATGGGAGAGAATTTCGTACGGGTTTGTAGTAGGAAACGCTGAAGGAAAAAGAGAGCTTCGAAAACCTAGGCAAAAAAGGAAGATGTGTTAAAAAGGATATTAAAAAATTGGGTTAGTAATGGGTGGACTGGTTTTATGTGGCTCAGGATAAGAACAAGTGAATAAGATTATGAACCTTCGTGTCTTTTAAAATTCGAGGAATTTCTTGACTAAATGAGGAATTCTCAGCTTCTTAAAGTCTCCTGTTCCAGGACGTTATTAGCAGAAGAACTGTGAATTTCATACTGAGAAATATTTATATTTTCTAATGGTTTCGCTGTTACCACGAAGATGGAGGCAGTATGTTCCTCCGAAATATTCGGAACCGTGTACCAGACTGTGCGTCGTTCGTAATGTTGGAAGCCCCGTACCAGAATACGCGCTGTCCAAAACGTTCGAAACCGTGTACCAGAATACCCTTTCACAACCCAGAGACTCGTGCTTTAAGCGGAATCAGTTCGTACGAATAGCTTATGTTCTGTCACCTCGCCTCTTCAAATCTCACTACTAGACAGAGGGAACGCGCGTTTGATAGTAGCCTTCCAGCGGCCGTGTATCGACTGGGAAATGGGATTCCAAAGTAAAACATCCCGCTTATTGCCAACTCGTGACGTTAATGTGACTGGACAGGCGACAGTGTAGTTCTCCTCAAGCTGTGGTTCCTCTTGCTTCCTTGTAAGGTCCTTCTTGATGCTGCAGTTGTTACAAACTCCCGCTGGTAAAAACTGAGAATGATCTGTTGCGAGATGGTATTTCTCACTCTTCGTTAACGGTAGAAATAAATTCGTAAGTGTGATTATAACTCAGGAACAGACGCACACTGGTTTGTTGTCCACCCGCTATAGATATACTGTAACAGACTTTTCAGTACTTTTTGTGGGATATGAAGACAGTTTCGTTTAGGACACGTAACGTATGTGCATGTTAAGTTGGTCCTTATGTCTTAGTACACACATGCTGTGGTGGTAAGTCATTAGGTCATTTTGGTTTCTTATTTAAAATAAAAAAGTAGACTTTAGTATACACGTACATAGCCAGTTCACAAATATAGGCATGGTGTGACTGTGCTCTTTACCACCAATATATGCATGGTGATTATGGGACCCATTCACCTTCCTACATACCGGTTAACAGAGGACGATTTACACAGGGGTAATCCAGACGGAGCGTGAAATTTGCTTCACTCTATCATTTAGTGTTTAAATAGAGAACGCATGGAGCTTTAACTCCATTCTCCACACATCTTCATGGAATGATTGTTAAACATAGCCAGATCTTCGCCTTTGCCTCGTAAAAAAGTTACTTTTATAGTGAGTAGTTAAAGTACCAGTTCTTAGCAGTATGACGGACTGTATGTACATCCTGGAACAACGAGGCTAGGGGCAGAAGGCCGTCTATAGACGTTGCATGAGGGTGTCTGAAATACTTTTAGTAAACCTATACGGGTCCTTTTCTCACAATTTGTGCATACAGCCATTCCATCATCTCATCTCTCCTTCCAGTCATTTCCTTTCTAAAGAAGGTATTTGGGCCCGGAACACCTTCTAGCTAAATTCAGGCTGAGCGAGTAAATGTATGAGGTTTTGGCACTGTTAAATGGTAATTTATTTCGGTTTTTATTACTTTCTTGCAGCACAGCTGAAAGCACTGGTTCTTCGTCTTTAGACCCGTAACTTGTTAAAAATGTATTCACATTGATGGAAATTTTAATATCACGTCTGGCAGTCCGGACATAGGACCCTGGAGGAGCCACAGACCAGACTCAGTGCAGTGCTGTACACGTACAAAAGAACTGAGTTTGTAAGGTCGTTACGCCCATAAGCTTTATTTTTTAACGACTGTTATCCCGAAGGCATCATGGTGTACTCGTAAAGAGAAACTGTAAATTTCGTAACATAATGCGTTAGTACTATTAGGGGCTACACAGTATGTTCGATATATATATATATATATATATATAAAGGTAAAGCAGTCCCGTTACAGGCCTGGAGTGTCCCAGAGGATTCCAGGATGTTAAGGATCCCAGATTTCGTGACAACGGCACAGGATGGTGGTAAGGTTGTCAGTCTTACGCACCGGCCGCCTTTACCCCAGAAAATGCTCCTGGTACTCATTTCTGTTAGAGGCTGAGTCAACCCCAGTGTCATAGTGCGATCGGAAGGATATTATGTTAATGAAAAATTCCAAGCCACCAGCTGGGATCGAACCAGCGACCTTCCATTTTGTAGCACAGCACCTTAACCACTGTGCCACCGCGGTCCCCATATATATATTTAGACCTGCTGAGGTTTTTTTTTAATTGTGGGGTAGAACTGCTAAATTTCATGACGTAAGGTATCAGTAAAGGTAAGTTATATAAACCAAGTTTGACCCAAGTATAAGAAATTAATAAGCGATAAAATTAAACTTATGGAACTGGAATACTTTCAACGAAGCAGAGCCGAGTTTCTGTTATCCGCACCAGTGATTAGTGATAACCAACCCCAACAGCAAGTGCCCTCTCTGTTACATTAAGGCAGACAGACATCCACCCACCTTTTCATCCTTGTAATAAAACGTCCAGACTAGTGTCATGACAGGACTAAATATTTATAGCATAAGTAATATCAGGGTTGCATAAATCCCGGACGTCATGTCGGTCGGGCGACTAAATTTTTTAGGCTTGCTCTTAATATTTGTAGGTATTCTATATGTCACATTTCTGACCCGTGGAATGTGGAGGTGGCTGCTATACTTTTGGTGCATTTGTGGACATCTGTGTAACAAATACACACGTGCGTGAGTTCAGATTTTTGCCGCGGTGTAAATGAGGTCTTCGCTCATCTGGCATGTTACAAAGCGTTGGTTGGCAGTAACCTACCAAGGTTTAGAGACCGTCTACGGATGAAGATGTCGATGAGGACTGCTTGACCCATGGAGATGGAACGAGTAGGCTGTCCCGAAACGACGGTAACTGACTACCAATCAACGCTGCGTAACATCCCAGAAGAGCAAACACCTGAAACGCATTTGTATCTGTGGTCAAATTCAGATGCTTCTGATAGGCATTTTTAGGCGCACGGCTCAGTTCTAGACCTAAACACAGACTGCACTAAATGAGAGTTTTCATAGTTTTCCTCAGTCCTTTCAGGACACACCGGGACAGCGCCTTAAAAATAAATCACATCCGTTTCCCTCAACAGCCTTTCGAATCCACTACCAAGTTACTTGATGTGACATAATCTGAATTACGTGGGGTGTCGTTCAGTAAACTAAATACCAAAGATAGTCCATTAGTAACTGTTTGTTTGTGGACATGGTGCAGTTAATAGCAGCGTTTGAAGGTTTTCTAAATCACGCCTAAGCTAGTATATCACTCTTTATGGCGATTTGATGCTAGCAATCAAACGCCGCGTCGGACTGCAAGAGATGAGGAAGGCGAAAGAAATTATAAGAAAGCAGCAATGAGAAGGAAACACATAGGAAATGAATGCAGAGTAGGAAAGTCGGAAACATAATAACAATGACGATGATACGCATAATAATTGAATGCTTTGTTTATCAACGTGCTGACTCATCAGCTCAATGGTCAATTACAAAGTCAGCATGAGTACAAAAACAACCCATAAACAAATGAACAAACAAAAGTCAGACGAGGAAAAAAAAGCGCAAGACAGAACGAAACAAAACACTACAATTTAATTAAATGACTGATCAATTTTCAAATGAGAACGAAAGTCTCGTGCAGTACGTGATTACAGTTAGTTCAGACACAGTCCTGATAAGGCGTTTCATTAGACGTCTCAGTACAACAGGTAATATAGAATCTAATTAAGAGCAGCAATTTCTTCTGTAAATGTGTCAGCATCTCTACAAAAGAGAAAAAGCCAACATTAAACACAGAGAAGTCTTTGAGATTCAGAATAGGATTTCGAAGACGAAAGAATATCCAAACGGAAAGGATACATTTGACACCAAAGTAACATTACTACAAAATAGTGCATCAAGGTAATGCCTCCTCCCGTAAGGTATGCATTTTTAAGCCATCTGAAATAAAATGAAATGTCAACTTGATGCAACTAGGTAATTTTATTGATGTATTCTTAGCTCGACATGTTTCGGGTACATACGCCCATCATCAGGAGCATTAGACGTTGAGTTGCAGCATATGGTTTTCTGCGCCGAGTTTTTGGATGGGTGGTGGTCTTGAGAGCCGATGCGTAGGTCGTGTGTACGGTGCGGATGGTGCCGTGCGAGTCGCCGTAACAGTAGTGTTGCGAAACATTCAGCACTTGACTGGTTTTTCAAGGAGTCTGTACGGGCTACATTAGGCAGGATTCACAAATTTTTTTTATTCAATATGCTGCTTTTTCCTCGAGAGAAGTGGCGTAATTTTACTAATGTAAGAAATTCGTGAGTTACAGGTGCACCATCCTTGTTCAGAATCAGTATCGGGTCGTAGCACATAACAGTCGTTATAAGATATAACGGTAAGAAGAACTTGAATTCTCTTTGTTACAAAAAGATACCTAGAGCATTTAACTGAATTTCGCGTATAATTTGTGAATTATGTCGGAAAACCCTCCTTGTGCAACGTCATATTCTACTATAAAAGGTGATGAACATCAATTTGGGAACACCGTACCAGATGTTTTATTTTGGTGAAAATCTATAAGGATTTCTGGCATCATGTCAGTTATCCGTGATGCAAAGGCCAGATACGTTTGACTGCTTTACCACTAACATGGAAAGCCGTCTCATGTGAGAAGACCGTCTGAGCATTAAAAGTACATGCAGAGTTGACTGCAGTAGCAATTACTGGCGAATGTCAGAAATTGGCGGGAATGCCTCATGCGAAATGACGGAAGAATGTCCGATATCAACAATGGATAAATTCAGAGTTAGACCGATCTTTTTCGAATGAATTTTGACTTTACTTTAGCAGTGCAGTCGGAGGAATTTTTATGTCGATCTGTCCGAGTGCCGTAGTTAAAATTTCTAGTTCGCTATACGCTGTTGCTTGCGCAAATACTTGAAGTGCCGGGCTGCTGCCCCCCCCCCCACCAACCCCCGTAAAACCGAAATTTAAAAAAATACTGACTTTGTAGTCACGATATCATACGTTTTGCGTCATTCACGTTTAATTCGGAATTGGCTGTTGGAATTGGCTGACTAGTGGAACGCTGGAATACTGAAAAATAAAAAACATAAAATTAAGAAAAGAAAAAGATTGGACACTGTGGGTGAGCTGTGGAACATGTAGTTATATTCGTACGTACAGTTAGACCAAACACAATTTAGATAACCTAATTCTGAAATACATCAATATTACTCCGGTTACCTACCGCAAACTCGCTCAGTCACAAACTACAGCACAACCAACACGCTCTTGTACATACGGATTCTAAACTCCACAACAAAACTGTAAGTATTCGTACACGCTCACACACATCCTATCTGTACTGTAATTCGTCATCTAACCATACTAAGTACTTGTCATTTCAGAACCACTTTCCACTTTTATGTGGTAAAAACTTCATTAACCACACCAGACATCCATTCGTTACACACCGTCGAAGATTAAGAGTCACTAACACAAAGTTGTAGCCTGTATATATATATGTATATATATACATACATACATACTTACAATCATGACTGTATGTATGTATAGATATATATACAGGCTATACATAGTCATGACTGTAAGTATATATACACACACTACAGCTTTGTATCATTGACCTAACACAACGGGGATGACACACCTTAAGATTAAGAGTTATCTTCAACCATCGTCTGATACTTCAACATACACACGAATATGTCTAATGTACTCTAATTTGCTAGTGAAATGCGTATGTATACAACCAGATACCAAAAGTCAAAAGTGTGACTAATAAATCCGTAATTCAGTACATCTACGTACACGTATACAAACGTGAATACTCAAGATCAAAATTACGTGCGTGATATACTACAGCCTTAAACTTGAATGCTGACGTGACTACGAGATTTGCGCACCTTCAAATTGGAACCTTCCCAACTGGTTCAAATAATTAAGATATCTATAAACTAGAATTTATATATATATATATATATATATATACATATATATATACATCCTAACCAATATATATTTAATACCAGTACATATTTTAACCACGTTTAATATATATATATATATATATATATATAACATAATTTTGAACTATTTTTCTGTACACCTTGTAAGTAATGTGCGATCCCACAGTAAATGATATGCACTGATTGTACAGTACTCACATCTCTGAATACTGACCTATAGATGGTCTAATAAGACCGAAACATATTGTCACAATAAAATACTATTAATTATACACTCTTGTGTTTTAATGGTAATTTTTAAAGCATTTTGTTCTACTATGTTCCATAATGCCTGATGATTGTTCGTAGAACCGAAACATTTAACAATGGATAGCAATATTGAAAGTGTTGTGTTTGACTGTGATAATATATATATATATATATATAACCCCAGGGCCTCCCCCCCCAAATGAAAAATTATGGGTGCGCAATCTATAACCATTATTTAACTAACCACATTTGTTCAATGTATCTGAACGAATGTGGTTTTTCTGGGTGTGCACGTGAATAACAGCAAGATTTATAGCTGTATTACGTGCTAAAATAATTCTGCCTAACTGCAACTTTAGGGAAGTATTCCTAGTGCCAACGTTTGGCCGCAGAACTATTCTAGGTGTGTTGAGAAGAGAACCTGTGTTTTAAAATCTCGATAAAAAAAAGGGGGTTATATTTGTAGAGAAATCTATACACTAAATTGGTCAATTCCCTTGAAATTGCTTTCCACATTGCATGTTGCAGCCATGTGCCGGCAGCTGGAACAGATGAAGAAAGAACGCCTTAAAAACCCCGGGTTCTTAACCAACATGAAGACCGCGGGAATGGGACGGGGTACTGGGGACCCCGAGAACCACCAGCAGCAGCACCAGCAGCCGTCGCACCACCAGCAGCACGAGGAATATGAGTGTGTGGCGTTGCATGTCAGCCCAGACCTGGGGGAGCGCATCATGTTGTCCGGGGAGCGAGCCCTGCTCGACGAAGTTTTCCCAGAGACGAACCAGGCGCTGTTGGATGCCCGATCCAGCGTCGCCTGGAACCAGCACGATGCCAGGCATGTGATCAGATTCCCACTGAACGGCTACTGTAAACTGAACAGCGTACAGGCAATCACAAGGCTTCTGAACGCTGGATTCCGGGTGGCTGCAAGTAATGGTGGAGGTGTCGAAGGCCAACAGTTCTCAGAATATCTGTTTGTAAGAAAAGTGTTCCCCGTGTGACCACTACCACAACTTTCTCATCGTAAGCGACAATCCTAACGATGGAGCATCCCATCTTCCAGTTTGTGCCATATAATCATTATTGCAAGTTTTTATTACAGGTTTCGCCAGACTTATATCAATTTCATGTTAATAAGATTTCGCATGATTTCCTCTTCTAATTCGTTTAGCAGAACAAAGTAATTAAATTATTTAACTGTAACAAGATGAATAATTTGCACTCATGTGCGACTAAAATGAATGCTATTGAAGTTAATGAAATTCGTTGTGTTTTAATGAATATTGGAGTTAGTAACATCTAAATTGTGCCACAATTTCGAGTTGTCCGAACTTCCTCGGGGACGCAACTACTGCATAATATGGAAGATGCATGTTTAGGTGCTGTCGATCGTAAGGCTAAGGGGAAGAGAAAAGAGCTAGCAGGCATGTCAAACTCTGCTGAATCAGCTTTATAATTTGACCTGCAGTTCCACCTGCACCATTAGAAGGTTCGCTAAAATATACAAACACAGGCTTTTAACTGTTTTCATTAATTTATTTTTGATTAATTCGTCGTATAATTGGTATTTAAAATAATTTAACAACAAATGTGGGACAGAGGCCACATGATGTTTTGTATTGAAATTACATTTCCGAAAATTATGAAACTATGTCTCGTCAATCTGAATGGGTGTATTAAAAATATGTATGTATAGTTTGGTACTGTGAGTTTGTTCAAAACGTCCAGACCGGAGTTTGTTCTGGGGCCCACCGAATGTCCTATTAAATGGGTACCGGGTTCTTTCCCGGGGAGGGGGGTTTAAGAGGCTGAAGCGAGAAGTTGACCACTCACCTCCATCAATCGCCAAGGTTAAGAATGAGGGGAGCTGTACCTTTACCCCCTCTACATGCCTTCACGGCATGCACAGGGACAACTGCACACTTACTGTGAGTTTGACAAGCCTGCATTAAATGAGTGACCTTGCAGCATTGATGATCTCGTCCTGGCTGTGAAATGCCAGAGGCCGGTTCACAATGTGCATTTGCCATTCTATAAGGCGTTTGGCTTGTAAATGTGTTGGGGATGAAACTGGGTGTTTTGACATGCATGATTCAATGAACAGTTTAAGTTCTTCCCGTTGGAATGGCGGAGATTAGTAAGTAATTTAATGACATATTATTCTAAGATGTCCATTCTCTCTCCTCTACACGATGTTATAGGCTGCAGGTTTGAGACATCAAGTTTTCTTACTTGACTGTTCGAACTGCTGTAGTCACTTTCCAATAAAATAATCCACATAAAGAAACTCAGTGTATTTTATGATTCAGCTTGACTGACTTGCTACCAACTTTCCAAAATATTATAATAGTTCGCCCCCCCCCCCATTTGTTCTGTTTTCCATTGTTAAATCATTATTTTGTAACAGATGCAAGGGTACTAAAACAAGAAATCCTGGGAAGAATCATGATGGCAGTTTGTATGGTCTAAGAGATTTGAGGATCTCACATAAGTGTTAATGAAAAATGGATCTTCTGGGATATGACGCCGTGCAGATTGGTTAAGCGATGGTTTTGAGGAGCTTGCTGCTCACATCTTCAGGGTCTGTGGTCTACCTCCATAGATATTTTACTTGTAACTTTTCAGATATTGTGCACCTGCCATATTGATTTTTATGGTCTGTATGTGAGATCATTCTTCCTATGTTGCTGATCACCATCTGTCACTGTCTGAAGGGCATAGTGAACTGGCCACATTTAGAATTCAGACAGTACTGTTTATTTGTCTTGGAGTTCACATTACTAACTTTCATTACGGTTGACACTAAAAAAAAGATATAAAAAGTGTTTGCCAGTTTCTATTTGGCATATTTATTTTACGTATGTCAGATATGAGTTCATTTCCTGACATCGAAGTATAGAAGAGTTTGAGTCTGAGTGTGCATTAGAAATATTTGTTTTGTGACTTAAGTGGAAACAAAGACATCTCTAGTGAATAACATGTGTGTGTGTGTGTGCGCGCGTGCGTGTGCGTGTATATATATATATATATATATATATATACACAATATATATATATATATATATATATATATATATATATAAGTACTAAACACGCATTCTAACCGTGAAATTGTTTTAGATCCTAAGTTGAACTCTCATTCCACCGTAGCTACATTGTTTCTTTCATACCTTTGAAATACACAGTGCCATCATCCAGCTATTATTGTAACATCATTGCTAGTAGTCTGGTCGGATGTAATTATAAATTTCATATGCGTCTCTCAAAATTTGACTGAAAATGTACAATGTCTAATATTGTTTAACCTCAAATTTCTTTAATATTGATGGTGACACATTGAATAAAATTAGAAGAAACAAATGTCGCAGTGATCTTTAAAGTTGTTGCCCGACATTGAAGGGTTTTCAGTCCATAAAATTTTATATATAAATCATCACACAAAGTTTTGATCTCATGAGCAGGGTTTACCCGAAATGGGCTGTGAACTCTATGGACTGAGATAAATATACACACTGGGGTTACAGACTTGTTTGTTTGAATGTGTTGACCCAAGTGTGGAGTTTGTTGTGGTGCAGTGCGTAAAGCTGATTGTATTTGAGAACATATTTGCAACAGATAAATAAATAAGTGGGATGACAGAGTGTTCTAAATGGAATTTGAAAAATCCTTCTTTTCAGCTTTTAAATATCTTTGTGTAAAATTTTTAGAATAATTAGATCAACTTATATTATTTGTTTTCATTAAATATTATATATATATAAAAGGTTAAAAAAATAGTGCCAACATGTACTGGACTTTTACTATTAAACCTTTGAGAAGATATTAACAAATATCAGTGTCTATATTTTATTTTACAATGATTAACTTAATTAACTTTTCCCCAATGAATTCAGAACTCGGCAACTCAGCGTACTGTTTTAAGCAAGTCTGAAATGAAGGTGGCAAAGCATTGCTCAGTGCAACGGTACTACTGTATTTAGACCATTAGAAGACAACACTTCTGTTATTCAGGGACCGAATCAAACGAAAAGTTTGATATATATACCACCAGATTATGGAATTCAAAACCGTCAGATGCATTAGCTCAGTAGTAGGGAAGTTGCCATACTTTCAGCGTTATTTTTTTTCAAAACTGGCCTTTTAACTAGATCTTGGAGATTTGTAGTTTTTCTCAGTACCTTATATTATTTTGAGACAACTTCTTAAAGAATCGTCCCTTGTCAAGTATTTACGTTTTTTATGTTTAGAACTGAGTATGAATGACTTCATTTGCAAAGAGATCACCACAGGATATTTCCATATGGTGGCCGTCACTAACCACGGCCTGACCATGCACAAAGTATTGTTTGAAAAATGATTGTTACTCCATTTATAAAAAACTTAGATTATATGGAACCTGGAATTACACTGCAATACTTGAAGGATTTGCTTTTGGGCCAAAACCTGAACAATCACTTAATTTATATAAATTTTCTCTTCAGCCGTTCATTCTTAAACATTATCGAGCGAGGTATTTTATTTTTTCCACACGACACCCAAAAATCTCATAGTCATTCTACGAGCAAGATTACGGTGTATTCCATTTTCTGCAGAATAATTTTTAAGTTGAAAGCATACTTTTAGATCACCCTGTCAACTGTTCATCGTTGCCTGAAGGGAAGATAAGTTACCCCAATCAGAGAGATTGTTTAATTTAAGAGAAGCAAAACGATGCTGACACGGTGACTGAAACGTATTTCCCCTGTCACATCATTGGGGAACCCCTCAGAAAATCGCCACTTGGAATACCGATGGAAGTGTAGCATTGAGATGTGCTCTAATGATAGGAGAAGAAAGGATTTGGTATCATATCAGCGGTGGGCTTTGGTAGTAGCAGTGCTGTATGTGTGTGTGTGTGTGTGTGTGTGTGTGTGTATTGGCTTAACCAGGTCGTCAGTAAGAGAGATAGCCCCGAATGGTTCGACAGTTGCGAAAAATGAAATGGAAAGATTTTCGAAGGATTGGTCGTGGTCTAATGGTTCTGTAGCGGCACTTGTCTAGAGAGATCTATGATACTCAGGATATTCGTATTCTTACGAAGATTCAAGTCGAATACTTCCGGGACGCCAGCGTTGCTGCTTGAGACGCCTTGCAGGCTAATCACCAGCGTGAAACTGCATTCGTACTACGGCACCAGCTACACGACTCTGAGGAATGGAAGCAGCAAGCACTGTCTCTTGTGGGGCTCTGCTCTGGATTGAAGAATTTCGTATCGTGTGTTATTACGTCGCTGAGTTCTATTGCTGATCACGTCGTTACAACTTCTGACGCACAATCACGCGCGTTCGTAAAATTGCGAAAAGCGACTATTAGTTTCGTCATGTCTATCTGCCTGTCTGTCTGCACGGAACTACTGGGTTCCCACCTAACGGACTTTAATGAAGTTTGATGTTTTGAGGATTTTTCGAAAGTTTGTCGGGAAAATTCGAGTTCCATTAAAATCTGACAAAACAACAGGTACTTTACATGAAGACGTATGTACATTTATAACAATATCTCGCTGAATTCTTCTTAGAATCACATATTTTTCATGGCAACAATGGTTATGCGAAGGCGCCTCGACCTCATGTTTTACATACGTTGCCTGCCTTGCTGAAGTCTGACCCTATCCGGAGGACACACGCGGATGCGTTATAAATATGTACAAATTAAATGGTTTTTTTTTTGTTCAGAGGGAAAAGCGGTATGAAGCTAAAAGTGTGGAACTGACAAGCTAAAGCACAGAATATTCTTCGCTAGCAAAATGGCTGTACCGGAGTTAGTAGACAAGTTCATCCTATGTGGTAAGAAGTCAGAACTAAGATTTCTCTTTTTGAACCTTCCAATAAGTGTTCCACGAAAAATGCTTACGAATTCCTCGTCATTACCTCAACCGAGCTACATACCAAGTCCATCATTGTTACTTCTTTAACCTCACTATCCTAATAATAGTGGGTGACTTGTATTAAGTAGATAAACATTTCGGAGACCGGGATAGCGAATCGCTACGGGTTACACGGTCCGGTGTTCGAATCCATGTTGGAGCGATATTTTCCGTTCCATTCAGACCGGCCTCGAAGACCACTCACATTTTTCCAGTGCCAGTTTGCGACTGGGTTGGGTTATTCCTCCACATCCTCTCTGCGCCTGTATAAGCACGCCATGGGGAAAATTTTTTTTATATCAAAATTCGTCAGAATAGAATTCTTACTTGTAATTTATCTCGCAAATGAAACCCCATTCCTTATCCGTTTTAGGCAAATGAGAAAATATTTGTTGGGCCATTTTTTTTAATATTTCGCGTTTTGTAAATTGCACGGATTTATAACAGTCCTTGAGCTGTATATTACAAAAGGTCTTAAATTTATTCCTTGCCTTGCTGTATTAACTTCACCTAAGACTTATGTGTATATTGGTAACATTTTTCTAAAATATTAAGTCACGTTTGGTAATTTACGAAATCGCGTCTGAGTAACAACCGTAACTGTTGAACACATTGCGCTCGTCTGTTTGCAGCAACCAGCCGTCTCTGGAACAAGCAAACACTCGTACTGCTCCGCCTTGGGGCCAGGCAAGACCTGGATGTATATACTACACTGTATGTTCTCTGGGGGTGTGAGCTCGCTTACTGGGAACAAAAGAGGGAAGAAAAACACACCCTTTTCTCTGTACTGAATATCGAATATCCTTTTCGAAAAGATAGAACCAGCGAGCAGTGTATGCAAGCCAGTAGAAGGGGGTA
>Ga0136643_10009558_pt1 | contig 14267 bp, 5 predicted proteins | sample TergutLab28metaG_FD_96883 | JGI IMG/M metagenome (GOLD analysis project Ga0136643, IMG submission 96883) | Labiotermes labralis P1 segment gut microbial communities from Petit-Saut dam, French Guiana - Lab288 P1 (version 3) (version 3) | ecosystem: Host-associated > Arthropoda: Insects >... | reverse complement strand
TCCCCGGGGTTGTAACCCCAACAGCTCAAAACCCCTATTTTTTTTTAGAGAGGGACGGCCCCGCAAAACAAAATAAAAAAAAGGAACAGATTTTCCCATTCCCCCCCCCCCCAGTCCTTTCATGAAATTACGGGGTTAAAGTATGAAACAACATCTAAAATTCTGGACAAAGAAACCGCACAACTTTTCAGACCTTGTTGACTAAGTCAATGACTTTGAGTAATCAGTGGAGTTACACAGTGAGTTGTGCGTATGTAGTCAATAAACAGAAAGTAATACTTCTACGGGTTTAGTTGCGACCTCTTGGTTTGATATTTGCGATGTTGCATCGTAACTTGAAATTCGTGCTCTGACGTTAATGCAAATTACGTCACATGGCCTTGGTCAAAAGTGTCCCCCAGCAATCTACTGTCAAATTCGCAATATTTCTCTTTAACATCACAACACACGCGAGTAGAATCCATCAGACACCCGCTGCTGTGACAGTAATACGGTATATGACATGGGGAGAGCGAAGTACCGCACTAAATAATCCAAAACAGCTGAAGTCGGAAAGATAATTCACTACGTATTTGTGATACTGAACTAGAAAAAGGCTACTTTTTCACGTTGCAGTTCAACACAAGCCCGAAGGGATTACCTTGTTTAGAAACATAAGATGCAGGCCTATTCGGAGTACACAGAACTACCAACAAGATGATAGATGGCCATGTATTTCGTCACGTACCATTGCGTCTCTGAAATTGAAGCGAATAACAGTTGATTATATAGGCGAATTATTCCTGTTATTTGCTTTTTCAGTGTTCAAAACGTCGTTCATATTCGGCAATGACCAACACTTATATCCATCGTGATGTATTTTATTTAAAGCATTTGCTCTCCTGGGAGGTTGCGCAGGCTATGCTGTACTTGTTTACCGACGTATACTGCGTACCCCCATAGAAGGGCGAAGACTTAAACTACACCGCTACGGTAGCCGGAAATCTCGCACATCATGTTTAGTTACTCTTAATTACATCTGAATTTCCGCACATTTAAAATGATTTGTAAATATTCACCCCAGTACACAAACAAGACACACTGCTCGATTCGAAACAGTATTATATATCCGTGTTATATTTACGTGTGGACATGTGGCGCGTATGGGTGAGGAGAGGGGGGTGTATAGGGTCTTGCTGGGGAAACCAGAGGGAAAGAGACCACTGGGGAGGCCTAGGCGTAGATGGGTGGATAATATTATGATGTATCTCCAGGAGGTGGGATGTGGGTATATTGCCTGGATTGGGATAGCCCAGGATAGAGACAGGTGGCGGACGCTTGTGAGTGCGGTAATGAATCTTCGGGTTCCGTGAAATGCGGGGGATTTCTTGACTAGCAGCAAACCAGTTAGTTTCTCAAGAAGGACTCTGCACCATGAAGTAAGTAAGTATTATATTTACGTAGCTGAGGTAGCAAAGGTCACTCGAGCTTCGTAGCAGCTTTTCACTGAAGTGACTAAATCTAGAGTGAACTGTAAATAGCGTTACTGCGAGAGACGCAGAGGAATTATCTCATTCGTCAAAACAGGCTATCCCCGACACATTGAGAAGGCCGTCTCTTCAGAGTAAATAAAATCTGGGTGGAACACAGAATTCCATGTATTTTCCGAGAGGTTAAGTCTGCCTTATTGTTCACTGGCCTTCATAACTTCAAGGCACGTATCTACATAAATAATGAAATTTCGAACTCATGACACGTAACAACACATGGACAACGGTTGCAACAATGAGAATACATGACAAGCGTTTGTAACTACTTTTTTTTTAAAGAAAGAATCTTCTACTGCCGCATTTATGAACAACATAGGCTATTTACATCGGACGAAATCGTATTGACGTGGATGTTCAAAAATAGTCACAAAACGATTACATGGTAAATATCTATACAACGATTTGTTACGCAAACAGTTCGTCATACAGTTTTTACCGTGGCTATTGGTACTCTTCCACATAAGCCGCGCCCTTCCTATTTTCCGAAATGAACTCGTTTGACATTTCAAATGTTTATTCAGAATTCAAATTCCTGCAGCAAACAACAACACACGGAGAACATGTTAGCAGCTCTTAACGATGTCGTAGAATGCTCTTTATCCAATAGAGTTGTAAAAGCAATTAGGCTTGCTTACCAAGAAGTAAACATGACGCTGGAACGAAACTTGGTAATACACGTTGTTACTTACGATATTACCACACACACACACACACACACACACACATATATATATATATAATGTATATATATATATATATATATGATTTCAATATGGTACCGAAGGTTGTGCCGTAACGTCGGTAACATATTAGCAATGAACGCTGCGTGACATCCCACATGAGATCAGATCTCTTTCAAACCGCAGCAGAAGCGGGAAATCGGTTGCAACACTTAGCACTCATTTCTATATATATATAGTGACTGACTAAGGGCTGGACGGTCCGGGATCGAATCCCGGTAGGGACGAGATTTTCCACCCGTCCAGACCGGTCCTGGGGCGCACCCAGCCTCGTGTAAAATGGGTACCGGGTCTTTCCCGGGGGTAAAGTGCGGCCGGGGCGTGTTGCTGACCATTCACCCTCTTCTAGTGCCGCGGTCATGGAAGAGTAGAGCTATAACTCTACCCAACCTCTGGGCCACACCGGGCCTGTAACGGGAAAACTTTACCTTTACCTATATATATATATATCTTTGTCGCAGCATAGCGATCGAATGGACTGGCCTTAAGTTTTGCTCGAAAAGCCAACGATATATACGACAGACGCGCTGCTGACGGCTTTGCTCAGAAACAGTGGCAATACGTACTGAAAGGCAGAACTAATATTACCAGCCTCGGCGAGAGGAATTCCTGTAATAGGATGAGGGGAAGCGATCGAACGGAACCGCGACCCTGGTGGACGGAATATGCTCCTGCTGTCCGCAGCGCAGTCAAGTATGAGGAAGAAATGAAACGAGACGAAAGGAAATAAAAAAAAAAAAAACTGACACAAGATAAATCAGGATTGTGTCTGCACCAAAGGACTTAGTCATGTCCACACAGGCACACGTCCTCCTATTGTGACCTAGGAAGATCTGTGCGCTGGATACGATTGCACGAACTGATTACCCCCTTTCCCTGATACTTGAACTCCCTCAAGAACCTATATAAAGGTATACCATAACGTTTCCAATAATGGACAGGAGATTCACAATAGGCTATAATACACAAGTCTGCCTACGACCGATTTCTATATGTGTATAAAATAGAACACACGTATGACTGCAGAGCTGTTGTTGACAGGCGACGAATGGCTTTCTTTTCAGCAACATGAATTGTTATGATCAGTGCAGGATGGATATTATATGAACTACAACAGGCGAAAGAGTAGCTTCACCTTTAAAAAGTCATTCTCTTATTTGACGTCACTCTCCCTTTCTTCTCCTTCTACTTACCAAAAAAACAGCTCTCAGCCGATTTTCTTTCCTTGCGTGAACCTTTACAACAGGTCTTAATAGCATTCCTGTTCATACGGTTTTTATTTTGATTTTCGTCACTTTGCAGGATATCAATAAATTTCGAAGTTTGAAGTCCGTTTCAAAGTTGCTTGCTAAGCACACTGGGCCATACATAACAAGATCAGTGCAGTTTATCGGACAGGACTATTGTAACGTGCGTTTGAACTTAATAAAATACAGAAAACGTTAAATATTTCCAGCTTCTTTTGCCACAGTGAAGTAGAGGCTACTTGTATATAAAAACTGCGGTGAAAGACTTGCACTGTTATAACTAAAACAAATGTTTGAACGCTCATATATAACCCTCCCATACGTCGCAGCGTCTAGAAATGTCTTTTCAAAGACATGGTCTACATGAAGATTCAGGTCCTTCTTTAAATATAGTCGGTTTAGGGACACATACATTTTTGTTACTGCGAGTGTAGACGAGTTTCCATAACTTGTTTTGATACAGACATTATAGTGGGAAAGTAAATGAAGATGTACTTTAGGAATACGAAAAGTTTACAGTAAACACTTTCAATGCGATCAGACATTGAAGCACACTGTTAACTGGCCGGTCTGGTAAATGTATCGAACGCTTAAAAAATAAATAAAAGTGTCATATTTTCATTTGGAAAGATAGATTTAGGTTCATTAACGAGATTCAACCGGGTCGTTTGCTCTTATGAAAATAAGTATGGCAAATGACACCTTAAAATCAAGAGCATAAGTTTCTATACTTTACAGCAACACCAGACAAATATCGAGGCTTTGAGAAACAGAAGCAGTTGATAACAGTGTCTCCAAATTAGGACACGAATTACTTTTATTATGATAATTTAGTGAATGGAAAGTACCGTTACAGTGTACAGACCATCCGACTCTGCATGTTGTCAGACTTCTGCCCCGATGTATGCGAAATCTGCGATCTTGTGGGATATTAGGCAGCGCAGAGTGGTAATTCCGTGCTGACGTTTCGGGACGGAATTACCATTTTACCCTGCGTAATATCACAGATGAACGTAGTTCTCATCTTCCTACTCTCTCAGGGTTAAAGGTTACTATTGAACAGTAGGGGCCTCTTACTAATAAGGCATTTAAAAAAATTAAGAAAAAATATAAATTTCTCTTATTATCGATTTCTAAATTACTTATTTGCACTTTTGGATGATAACGTTTTCACCTTATACAATTATCTCTCTAATTTGTACTTTAGTGGTTATTTATTTCCACACTTTAATACTAAGTTTATTGGACCGTGCATGTTGTATCCGTATGCAGGCTGAAGCCTGCATACGGATACAACACCACCCCAGCCAAATCACAACGTAACACCAACACACATCGAACCAGAGCAATACAACCCATGAAATAAATCCTCAAATAAGTCGCAAGCTCCTGAGGATGGATGTATTAACATCCGAAACATATTGAACAGTAAATAATGAAATAATAAAACAAGTGACATCAAGTTGGTCTCTCTTTGTTCAACTTCATTACTAATCTACTACTGCCATCGACAGTCGCCTTATGAGTGATTTGCTCCTAATATGAAGACACTCTCTCAGATTTTAACAAATATATGCAAACCAAACTTGCGCTGCGGATTAAGATAAGGCAGATGGCAGATTTTCTGTCTCAGCACGAGGGGCAGAAGCCATTTCTACACATTACCTGTAGCTGTCAGCCTCATGAAACTCCATACACTTACTTTTTTCACTCAATATAACACTTGATGACGTAAACGCAGGAACAAAACTATTTCTTTTTTATGCGTCGTCTGCGCCAAACATAAAAACACTGTTATAGGTGCAAGCAATATTTGTCCCTACACCCGACTATGCTGGAAATGTCTCAAAGATTTTTTATGTTCATACCGTGCATTTTTATTGTTTAATATTTATTATTGTACCATGCGCATTTGTTGGAACAATAATAAATAAATGTCTCAAAGAATTTACATAATGTTTCATGTTAGGTGACTGAAGGTAAGCGATGTGTGGTAAATTAAATTTTTGAATGGAGGCATTACGGTGTGCTATGATACGTATTATGATATTAGTAGTGTACGTCAGCACAACTTTTTATAACACAATTACATAGGCTACATGTTTCGACTATTGAACAGTCATCTTCAGGCTTATTCTTTACAGGTTAAGTCACAGGATGCTGTACACAAATTGGGATCACACACATTGGGATCCCAATGTGTGCACAGCATCCTGCGACTTAACCTATTAAGAATAGGACTGAAGATGACTGTTTAATAGTCGAAACATGTAGCCTATGTAATAAAAAATAGTTGTGCTGACGTACACTATTAATTTCATACAAATTAAATTTTTATTCGTGTCGTAATGATGTATAGTATAAGCTCACTTTATGTACATCTGAAACGAGCTAAATGTATTTTATTGCAACAGTTGCACATAACACAAGAGCCACAATAAATCTACAAGTTAAAGGGTTTTTGTTTTTGTTTATGATTACGTGTTATGGGAATACAACGAAACATGATTCATACCTGAATTTAACATCGTATAACCGCAGTTTACCAACGTTACAAGAAATTCGAATATTAGATGAGGGCACCGTTTAAAGTAAATTGTTTCAGTAAGAATGGTGGAGCACAACAGAATTTCGACCAATTTATTTTTTACAAAGTTACGTCTCCTTTTACTGCATTCTTATGTCTGTGATATACATAAGTTATTTTTCACTTAGTTTTCATTTCTTGGAATATCATCAACCAAATATCTCAAAGGTTCCCTTTCCTTTAGTTTTTATTCAATGTAAATATGATTGCGTTCTGGAGCCCGATGTATCTTATAACATGTGCAATATAAATTATGAAGACTTTTGTTATTACGAAAGACGAATTTTTCTAGCGTCCAATTTTGCCCCTTGAAAAAAAATTCAATTTTTATTTACGTACTTTTCGTGGGACGATATGGCCTAGTTACAGGCACTGGAACGTGTACAATCTGCAATCTGTGTTACATAAGTACGGCACTCGCCTGTTAGAATGTACCTGTTTGTAGTATGTATGAGTAAATAATAATAATAATAATAATAATAATTATAATAATAATAAAGGCTTCGAAATATATTAGTGGGTATAGAGAGTAGTCTATTTGCTGGATGACCAAAGAATCATCCTCCGATTCCTGGCCGGACCAAGAGATCATTTTCTCATCCACAGCGTCCTGACTGGCGCCGGGCCATACAAACTCCATACAAACACAAATACACAAAACATAACAGATACACCATTTATATAGTCTGCTTTTGGTAATATTTCTCAGTGTAATGTATACAATTAAAAAAATATATTTAAAAAATAAAACATGGCAATTTTTAATCACAAATCAAAATAAAAGCTTCATAACACATTCATACATTTCTAAAAAGTAATTAAATTTCAGTGAATGGATGTTATTGTAAATTATAACATTATTCAGTACTTTTCCATTATATTTTGTAATTAATGGTTTACAATTGCATAGCATACAAATATTTGAACGAGTGCACAGTGCCGTGTCACTTCGCTCTACACGCAGCAGCATACACACCCAGATAACACAGAAAATGTGTCAATTTTAATTACTACACATTTGCTCACTTCCATATTTTCGGAACTGAACTGCGTCTTGATACTTGGATTTATTTTGAATGAGACAGACATAAATAATGTTTTTAAAGAAGTACGTCAGATTAGCTTCTGTAGAAAATGAGCCGAAATTCTCTTAGGGGAAATGCTGATCGGAGGAGGTAATTTAATAAAATCTGCCAGAAGCGATCATTTAGAGCGTGCAGCAACGTCGGTTGCACTGACAGGATCAAATGTAAGTGGAAAAAAGTCCAAAACTTCTTCCAGCAACCTCTCCAGAGAAATTCTGGATGCGGTTTTTTTTTCAAAGTCTCGCTAATTCTTATCACTCTGCCTCCTTATTCTTCTCATATAACAGTTCAATTGGAAGCCTGCCACTCTGTGATGCAAGTATTAAATCTCTAAGTGTTTTGGATCGAATTTGACATTCAGAGGACTGTGCATCGTGATATATTCTTATAATAAAACCAACGAGATGCACTAATTTCTCAAATTTATTTTTGGAATAGAATTCTACATGTTTCGGACACTCTATTCCAAAAATAAATTTGAGAAATTAGTGCATCTCGTTGGTTTTATTATAAGAATATTCTGGATCGTGTACTTGACAGTCGTCACCAAATCCGCGTAATTTAAAGGGCATACATACCCTCCAGTTCTGACATGTTCGTATGCTGTTTGCGCGGCAAAGATAAATTGCCAAAACACTGATTCTTGCATTTCAGTTATTTTCAATGACAGTAAATTATCGTGAGAGAAGAGCTGATCTCTACTCTTACCGAAATGATAATGACCCCTTAACGTGTGCAATACTCTCATTCTAAATTATGTTAATTATCCGAATTTATCTAAACAAACCTAAACTCCTTCCATATATAAACACAGGATATCGTGTATCCTGTGGCATGTACAGAATTGCATGTCGTCGCAATAAGAATGTATGAACTGTCAGCTGTTTTAATGTCAGGATCATACTTCAAGGGCAATACTTAAACAGAAACAGCTGCTTAACTTTGTGGAAATTAAGTCTCTGCTCTAAAGATTTTTTTCCTTGAAAATGTGTACGTTGAAATCAGGACACAAACTGTTAGACAATAGTTCGTACAATCCAAATAACATATATATAAAAAGGTAAAGTGATCCCGTTACAGATCCGGTGTGGCCTAGAGGGTGGGTACAGGTATAGCTATACTCTTCCATGACCGCGGCACTAGAAGAGGTGAGTGGTCAGCAGAACGCCCCGGCCGCACTTCACCCCTGGGAAAGACCCGGTACCCATTTTACAGGATGCTGGGTGGGCCCCAGGGCCGGTCTCGAAGGGCGGAAAATCTCGTCCCTACCGGGATTCGATCCCGGACCGTCCAGTCCGTAGTCAGTCGCTATACCGACTGAGCTACACGGCCCACAATATATGAATATATATATATATATATATATATATATATATATATATGTGTGTATGTGTGTATGTGTGTGTGTGTGTGTGTGTGTAAAGAACTTATTCTCAGATACTATTTCCATTATAGCACATTCCACATACACTCAAAAGAAGGAAGTCTAGTTGGATTGGTTATGTCTTGCGTAGGAACTGCCTTCTAGAACACGGCGTTGAAGGAAATGTAAATGGAAAAATAGGAGGGGCGAAAAAAATGGAAGAAGACCTTATGGGAAAGAGGAGAAAGAGAAAGCACTAGATCGCCCTATCTGGAGAAATCGCGGTTGAGGCCATGTACCAGTCGGAAGACAGACCACGTATGTGTACAGCACAGTACCGCTGTCACAACAGCCTTGCAGAATAATATAGGAGCTGACTGTGAAGATTAACCTGTAAGGCATTTTTTTGCAACAAACTTAAAAATTAACCCATAGTTTGACAGCGATAAACACACAAAAATCACAAAGTTATTGCGAAAATGGTGTTTCTTTGTGCAGAGTGACGACCGCCAATTGAATGCGAAAATACTTGGTACCGAAAATAAATGGCAGCTCTTGAATACTGCCGAACAAATCTGGACAGGAATTTCTGATACGATATTTGCATAAAGCAGCGACTTTCAATAACAAAAGTCTTGAAGCTTCCACGCGAAAAACTTCAACAAAATTTCATCCAGCTGTCAGTCACGGCAACCATCTCAAGAAAACTGACGCCTCAGAGACTGATTTTGCTTCCATCATCAGGGATTTGATCCTCATTTGTGGTACTAAATACTACTTAGATCCTAAAGTGTAGACTGCAGGAGTGGCTTGTGATTTATGACATGGTGTTAGATAGATGTGCAGTTTCTGTACGCTCTGACTTGAAAATCCAATCCCCATATCTCTTTTATTCACGAACGCTTCGTACAGGAGACTCATTACTATATCCTGGATTGGACTATGCGTAATCATTTGAAAACAGCTTTTAAGTGGAAACTAACGCCCCCATTTTCCAGTCTCAGATAGAAGCTAAAGGAATCTGCTGCCTGCTGTATAGCGAATTTTTACAAGTCAGGCTATACCAAAAAGTAGGAATACCGTTACAAAGGCCCAGGAGCAATTCAAAATTCCCATAATATTTTCTCCTTTTATCCTACTGTTCACTGCCAGATATTAATGCAGATCTTTAAAACCTGTAAAAATTATGGAACAAGCAACTTGTGCGGTAATTTCGTACTGTTTATTTTTGTGCTAAACGATACAAAATACTAATTTCAGATCCCCAGTCCAGTTTACTGAACTACCGAATATAGAAACACAAAGTCACTGCGACACACCAATGACGGTGGCTCTGTTAGATACAAAGAGACCAATTCGAGAGAGATATTAACACATGACGCAAAAGACAAGCAAAAACGTGCGTGTGTGTGTGTGGAAGGGGCCAAGGGGGGGGGGGAGGGAGTAAGAGAAGAAAATAATATGGAAATGGAAAGAAATGCATGTTTTCATTTCATTGTAGTGTTTTGGCTGTTGAAGAGCGAAGGATATCTTTTCAGCCGAGTTATTTTAAATAAATAACATTTTCCTCCCAGTTCTGTGCCACCGTGATGGTGTGAGGCAAAGAACAAAACCGCAGTTTTAATGGGAAATAGCAAACCTTTCCTGTGACTGGTATGCAAATGGGCTGTGGAGTGAAGAGTACGCAATTCCGGAAAAAGAAGATGGTCGTGTTTGTTGGAGTGTGTGCGTGTGGGGTTGTGGGTGGGGGGGGGGGGGTAAATGACGGGCTAAAACGGAAAAGCGAAGAGATAACACGACGAACCGTCATTAATCCACGAACGTCTGCGGACATTAAAGCCTTCTGCAAGCGTGGCGAGTGTAACGTAGACAGATGGTGGCGTGATATTTGAAATAAATGATGCAATTGTTTTTTAAGTCACAGACCAGTAAACGTTGTTTCTGGTTGAAGGCGATTTCAAGTAGCGTCCCCTTCAATTACAAGTTTTGAACCAAAAATTTCTTTCTGTCTTAGTTTGACTCTGTCTACACAGTCATTGTAGCTGTAGAGGTTATTGCAGCACCTTATCTCACTCAGTGACACCTCACACTTGGCAGAACTCCTCCGGACGAGGGATCAGCCTGTCGCAGGGACTTCTGACAACATACAGGCTCACATAAGACATCCATGTCCCCGGTGGGATTCGAATCCACGATCCCATCAAGCAAGCGGCCGCAGACCCACGCCTTCGACCGCCCGGCCACAGGGATAGGTTTTTTTAAAAAATACGTCACTTGTTTTATGCAGACCAAAAATTCACGCAAATGTGCTTAGGTCTCTTGCATTTTCACACCGGTTAAAACGACCAATCATTATTACTCGAAGAACCGGGCAAATAATACATAGATCAACACTACTTAAACTAGAGACGGTCAATTTTTTTAACCAGTGGGCAACGTGGCCTAAAATTCACACGTGTGCAGACTGCATGAATGTTTACTGATAAAAAAATAGTGAATTACACTACATTTAAAAAATATATATATATCAAACATTTTATCAGTAATGCGAAGGCAGTAGACAGGACGTAAAACCTAATAACCTGGTAGTTCATGCGTACTGGCTAATTAGGTAAATAATCTCGTACTTAAACTCTGCAGGCGTGCTGCATTTGACCCACAGATCACAAGTTTAATTCCTTGGAATCAGACTATTCATATCAGACGTACTGCTGAACTTCATCACGTTGCAAATATGTTTTCAAATCCAAGAAATGTCTATCAAGAAGGCGCTATATTTTAACGTCCGATATCATGGCTCTTAACCCAAGAACTTCTCCTTCCTGTTCACATAGAGGAACGGAATCTTTTGCTGTCAGTCCACCGTTGTATTCGTAGGGATGCCTTATACAGAACCGAGCAGAAATCCGACTTTATTGCATATCGAAAGTGAAGCTTCTCCGAAAACCTTCTGTTCCTCCCACGCCTCAGACCAGGGATACGTTGTACGGCTGAATACCTCGTACCTTCCCAATGAGTTTAAAAATAAAAGTGCTAGGCTCCTGATAATCTAGGCGTGAAAATATTGAAATGTTAACAGCAGTCAGTGTTGTAAAACCTTGTTTTCATACAGGGTTATTCGAAATGAATTTCGGGGTTTTGACAACTTGTCATGCAAAATAAACTTGAGATAGGAGTGTATGTGTTTTTTATTTAATAGAACAACATTCCAAGTTTTCGTTACATGCATTACAGGTGCTCTATATGTGCACCCTTTGTGATTCTACAAACATCAAAACGATAATCGAGTTCGTTCTAAACTGTTTGTAGCATGACAGCGGTGATGGTTTCAATGGCGATTCTGATTCGTACCTTCAGTTCCGGGACACTTGCGGGAAGAGGAGGAACATAAACCTGATCCTTGACGTAACCCCACAGACAGAAATCACATGGGGTTGCATCTGGAGAACGAGGTGGCAAGTTGTTAAAACCCCGACAATCATTTCGACAACCCTGTATTTAACCTGTGATTCCAGTGTCAATAAATTTTCGCGGAGTGTGTAGGTCTCAATATAAGCCAACGCGTAAACCCATATTTTGGAGTAGAAGTTTGCCTGACAGTGAGAAGAATTTGAAAGGTTTATTTAAATAAGCTTCTTCAACAGCATAGGTTTTTGTAATATCCGACGCTGGAATGACCTAGCAAATTATGAGCAGGACAACATGACGAAGGAACAGACGCAACCTGTCAGAGCTGCTGTGCCAGGCTTTGTCATAAGAAACTGCGAAATTTACAAAATATGCTGGTCAGACCAAGTTTCGAACACGGAACCTCCCGCATACTAATAAGACCTACTTGACAGCCACGTTCTGCGGGACATCCCCTACATACATTCCCAGATTTATTTGGTTTCTCGGAAGCCTTTTGTCTTTATAGCCACACAGAGCAAAGAACACTGCACCAGTACAAATGCACAAATGTATAACTGAAGAATAAGAACCAACTAAATACTACTTATTATTTTATTGTACTTCTTATAGGCTCAACATGTTTCGAGCACTACTATGCCCATCATCAGAAGCTCACAACTATAATGTTGATTACCACATCGGTCGTCTCTTTCTTGGGTTGCTGTAGGTTGGAATTTAGGTGCATGTAGGATGGAGTAGTGTCCGGGCTGCAGGTTATAGCACGTACTATAGCCTGCAGCCCGGACACTACTCCAGCCTACCCGCACCCTACCTCCAAACTACAGCAACACAAGAACCAGACGACCAATGTGGCAATCAACACTAGTCGTGAGCTCCTGATGATGGACATAGTAGTGCCCGAAACATGTTGAGCCTATAAGAAGTACAATAAAATAATAAGTAGTATTTAGTTGGTTCTTATTCTTCAGTTATCACAATGATGCACGGTCCAACACACATAGAAAGTACAAATGCATTTTGTGTCCTTTGTCTAAACAAAATTATATTCGCTATCTATCATATAGCGTGGTTGTCGTTTGGTCGTATGATCAGAATTCACAATAAGGCCTTCTTGAGAGTATTCTAGGTCATCGAAATAGCACAGTGGTCTTCTAAACGTGGCATTATTCAAAGATTACTATTTCATCCTACAACACGGTAAAACCTGCTCTTTTTAATTCATAATCCAGTACAATTAAGCTGTAATTATGAAACAGAAGTCAGCTTTAATGAATGCGATCTTTGAAAGCTCTACCCTTCGTAGCAGCTGCAGATTTTCTCAGGCACGATTCCGGTAGAAGATGATGTAATATATCTATATCTAAGTAATGCAATTTACACACTGCATTTACTATATTTACTTAATTCGAGTGTTACTTTTCTTGGTAATTTTGACTGAGGTGTCTACTGGTACAGAATTTACGTATCAGATACTTGGTTCCTTTCTTTTTACCTTTTTACGGATTTGTCTCCTTTGCAATTTATTTTGCTCTAACAGATTATGTTCTGTTAGCGTAAATTTGAGCTTGTTCCTTTGCAAGACGGATTCTAGCAGTCAAATCTTTGTAACTTACAACATATCAACACTGAAATCCGAATTCATTTTTCATGCTTACTACTGGTGGGACTGCTCCACACCACCTTCGTATCTTCTTGTATATTTCGTCACATTCTGGTCTGTTCTAGAATACGCCCAATATTATTTAAACTCCAAAGAATGTTTTCCGCGCTTTCATTTATTTACGGCATACTTTTAGGTCATCTGTATCAAACACATTTACGTAAGTTACGCCTATACTACAGCTTATGTCTCCATAAATTAAACTTTGCCGTTTACTGGACAATTTGAATTTCAATTTGTTTTCCACCATCTTTAGACTTTGTCTGCCTCACTGCAGGATAATTTTACAAGTGGAGCTCTATTATCTGTCGTTCAATAGACGAGGACTGACTTGATGTGTGAACCTTGAAGATTATCGGCACATCCACTAAGAGACACATCCTGAAATTTTCATTTTACTGATCTGATTCTATGTACAGCACACCGATATGTTTGTCAGTCCTCCCATTTCACGTTTCGTTGGGTGACGCATTGTTACATGTGTTGGGTTCCTTCAAATGCTAAAAATATTATTTTCGTTTCTTTAAGCTCATGGTTCCGTGCATCGTAATTCAATGTTAATAAAAATCCAACCAGATGCAACAGTATGCAGATATTTATTTACTGCAAAGTCACTCTACATGTTTCGGGTGTCACAGCACCCAT
>Ga0136643_10009556_pt1 | contig 14268 bp, 11 predicted proteins | sample TergutLab28metaG_FD_96883 | JGI IMG/M metagenome (GOLD analysis project Ga0136643, IMG submission 96883) | Labiotermes labralis P1 segment gut microbial communities from Petit-Saut dam, French Guiana - Lab288 P1 (version 3) (version 3) | ecosystem: Host-associated > Arthropoda: Insects >... | reverse complement strand
CCCACACCCCACACCCACACACACCCACACACACACACACACACACACACACACAGGCCAGTCTGCCTCCAGAATTTCACATTCGGTCAGTTTTCCACGAAATTTCGTTGTACGAAACCCCAAGTTTAATTTTCATGCTTAGCAGCCCGACAGTACTCACTATCCTGACCAGATTGTTTCAATTCACACCCACCCGTACTCTTTCTCTAACATCTTTGTCAACATTAGGCACGAATCTCTTCCAAGTTGCCCCTGTCTTTCAGGTTTCCCCACCAGACGTTGTATACATACTTCGCCCAGCCCATACAAATCAGTAGACAAGCTGCAATCATAATTCTGACATTCAGGGTAACCGACAAGCGTCGTTAAACTGCGAAGTACGCTCCTTCCGGGACGCAACTCGTATTCCGCCGCTAAACACAGAACGTTTCGGCAGTCCGGAATCAATTTACCTTCCAGCGCATAGGAGCTGAAACGTCATTGTCACCACTGTCAGGAGTCTTTGCTCTGTGACATCAGTGTCACCACTGTCACGAAATTTTGTTCTGTGACATCAGTGTCACCACCTTCACGAACCTTTGCTCTGTGACATCAGTGTCATATCTCACGAATTTTTGTTGTATGACGTCAGTGTCACCAATGTCATGAATTTTTTTGCTCCGTGACATGAGTGTCACCACTGTCACGAGTCTTTTCTCTGTGACATCAGTGTCACCACTGTCACGAATTTTTGGTCTGTGACATCAGTGTCACCACCTTCACGAGTCTTTGCTTTGTGACATCAGTGTCACTACTGTCACGAATTTTTGTTCTATGACGTCAGTGTCACCACTGTCTCGAATGTTTGCTCTGTGACATCAGTGTCATCACTGTCACGAATTTTTGTTCCATGACGTCAGTGTCACCACTGTCACGAATTTTTGCTCTGTGACATCAGTGTCATCACTGCCACGAATTTTTGCTCTGTGACATCAGTGTCATCACTGCCACGAATTTTTGCTCTGTGACATCAGTGTCACCACTGTCACTAGTATTGCTCTGTGATATCAGTTTCACCACTGTCACTAGATATTGCTCTGTGACATCAGTGTCACCACCGTCACTAGACATTGCTCCGTGACATCAGTGTCACTACTGTCACTAGACATTGCTCTGTGACATCAGTTTCACCACTGTCACTAGACATTGCTCTGTGACATCAGTGTCACCACTGTCACTAGACATTTCTCCGTGACATCAGTGTCACCACTGTCACAAGACATTGCTCTGTGACATCAGTGTCACCACTGTCACTAGACATTGCTCTGTGACATCAGTGTTACCACTGTCACTAGACATTGCTCCGTGATATCAGTGTCACTACGGTCACTAGACATTGCTGCGTGAGATCAGTGTCACCACTACCACGAATCTTTGTTGCTCTGTAAGAAAATTTTCAGAATTTTTCTCACCACTTCTGAAAGGCAATTTTCTCCAGCATACCAAACTGTCTGTAAGGCTGTCCAAACTCTTGGCCTGTAAGATCATCAAGACGGACGGCCGGTTGTTATGCCAACTGAAGTGACACAAAATGCAGTGTGTCAGGTCAGGGCTGAAGCTAGTCCCCGGCCGCAGACCTGACGTGTCACCAGAAGAGCACAAATCCACATTGGGTACTTCAAGGTATTGATTGAACTTTAATATCAAACTTTCTAATGTGTGAAGTATTTAACAAATCGTAACCACTTTAAATTCTGTAATGACTTTTGTCGACCCTACCAAACTAACTAACTCACTCACTCACCAAGCCGTGTCCAGCTAGCCATAACACCAACTCAATCTCTGATCCATTAGCACGTCTCACAGTTTCCCCTCAGTCACATATAGCATCTTGCTCTCTGTCATGGCTCTCTCCTGTGCGTTAGGCAACTAGGAACACCGAAGTGATCAATCCACTCTGCAGAGTGCTGTGTTATAGACTGCGCTAAACCCTTATAACTTAACACGACATTTCAGACGGCCTGCGATGTCCTGTGTCCTGGAAGTGAACTGGTTGCAGAATCGTGACGCCATTCTGACATAGGACAGTATCAAATAATTAGCTTAATACTGCTTAACGCTGGTGAGTCAGTCAGTAAGTAAAATGAGCACTGCTTGTTCCTACATTTTGACTGAGACTGTACTACGTTCAGATAGTCCAGTAATTTCTGTGCTGTACTCTACTGAGATTAGTTTAGCTACTGTAGTGCTGACAAGCTAACTTAGCCTTTTCAAAGCGACTGAAATCAGGCAGGGTGTGTCTTTGTTGTGCCCTGGTTTTTAAAACAGCAACTCTTTAGAAATGGCGTTAAATCTGTACCAGACTGCACGGTGTAGCTCTACGGAAAGCAGTAACATTCAAAATTACTAACACAGAAACTTGACTTTGCGTGAATCAGGAAGGGATTTGCTAATTGTTGTTCTGGGACACGGCCGTCGGCAGAGGAAGCTGTCAGTGTCTAAACTGATGCTGCAGTGCGATTTGCGGTCGGCTTAACCATCGGCTGCTTGAACCCTGGGGAAAGAACGGCCAGCATATTTCAGCAGGAAGCAGAGAGGGTCAGCTAGTTGGCGTAATGGGAGAGCACAGACTCTGCCATGCAGCGCTCAGAACCCTCCCTTGATCCCGACATCACGATGTTGGTAGTTGGATACAGACGGCGTCGAATAACAGTGTCGCTAAGGATTGCAAGGATTGAGTGTTGTTCAGAGCCCAGGTGCTTTAAGGTAGGAACCTTAGGATCATCAACGGGTGATAGAATCATCGTCGGATTGCAACGTCAGTGACAAACGTTATCATGGCGACATTTAATTGGGGCCCTCGTACTGATTAATGGTGAGCAGCTACGGCGAGCGGATTGCTGTGTGGCCGGCCGGGGTTTCGTGTTCCTGGGATATAACACTGCATCACTGAGCTAACTGGCGTAGACGTTTCGAAAGCAACAGTTGTCTTCCAAAAGCTGGGGACCGATTACCCACTGACGCATCCTTTTACGCAAGAACACTAGCGTGAAATGACGTGTGTGTGTGTGTGTGTGGTTGCGTGCGTAAGTTTAGCGGTGTGTCAGTTTCAGTTACTGGCAATATGTGTGCTGGAAGGTACCCTGAAATTTAAGAAAGAGAAATGATTTTGCTATAAAGACAGGCAGTAGATGCTTAAGTGAGCCGTTTTATTGTACAATTTAGTGTCACCCAAAGCGGCGTGATTTGGTTTCCTTCCAGTCAAATCTGAAATACTTTTCGAAGATTTTTTGAATGCACGAAGGCCTTAAACCTCGTTCCTTCCGTTGGTTCTGAGTGTCTTTAAACTTTCTCACAGACACGTTCAGTGTATCAGAAAATTGAGAATTCTAAGGCAATATTCCAGAGACAATTTCGAAGCAACTTACATGTTCTTTAACCTATGAATGACCACTTCAGATTTACACTTCGAAGCGCGGTTGTCACTGTTCGAAACAACTGCTGCAACATCAATACCTCCACGTGTTTTCCACGTGGTGCTCCGAAACAGCATGAACACGTGTAATAATTTAGTGCGTCTATCTAATGTGACGTATCAAGCATGATCTAAGCTCTTTCACAAATGTACCTGAATTGACTGTAGCTGCATCATGCCTGTCTGTCTGTCTGTCTGCATTAGTGGAACACCGCCGCTCCCAGTCGTCGGATTTTCATGAAAATTTATTGATGGATATTTTCTCGAAGTTTGTACAGAAAACCGTACTGCTGTTCAAACCAGAACAATCTGCCCCTCACCTCACGTGGACACGTCACACTATTTATCATAACTTCCTGAATCCCACATGAAATGATCAGATTTCTAGATAAAAGCTGCGGTGAAAATCAAGACGCGTTTCATGTTACACACTTTCCCACGCAGTTCTTACCATTTACATAAAAAATTACTGAAAACAGCAGCAGATTGTGTGACGTAATGTGGCCCACAGTGGTAGGAGGGACGATAAAAGTTACTGACTAATTACATGGAGAGGATTCTTCTGCAGAAGCCAACAGTGGCGAATCCAGTCAAGAAACAAGCGGTTTTTACTAACACAAATTATCATAAAGATGTTCCTAATATTTTTCCTTGTTCAGAGACGGCAACTGCCCAGCTATATCGCAATTCATTTTAATATTATCCCCATCTCCTTGGAAGTGTCGCAAATGGTACCAGGCTTTTCAGCTACTCTGTTTCTGTGTTTCTCAACTGTTTCCCTCGAATTCAAGTCGGCCAGGACGTGAGGTTAACCACGCACGTCCATCCAATTTAAATTTCAAGAATCACTGGAGCTGTCCCTCTGTCCCCCATACACCTTCATGGTGCGCACTGGAATACCTTCACGTTTTAGTCGGTCTCATTACCCTTTGGACACGCCACTGACACTAAGGACAGCAGTCCTACAGCTGGACACTTCTGATACTGCCTAACAATCCTAAAAGTAGCTGTTCTTACAGCCTTGTTCCAACTAGCCTTCACGGCGTCCCTAGTGCTCTCTCGCACTGCGGTCACTCTTGTGGCAGGCAGCCGGACTGCTGGAGCTGCTGGCTAACAGAATTACCGCGCGGTTTCTGCGGGCCCGAAAGTAGGCTGTCCTGCGATGATGTCGGGTTGTTCTGCTGCGGAACTGAGCAGATTTTGAGGCGTAGTTTGGCTGAGGGTTTGCTGCAGTGTCCTGGCCGTACTGCAGATGGCATTGTGGAGAAAAGGAACTGTGCACAAAACAGCGGTTAAGTAAATGGCAAGAACTGTGATATGCTGTGTTATACTGCGCTGCACTGTACTGTACTGCACTATACTGTACTGTACTGTATTGTGCTGTATTGTACTGTAGTGTACTGTATTATACTGTACTGTACTGTATTTTGCTGTACTGTACTGTACTGTATTGTACTGCATTGTGCTGTAATGTACATTACTGTACTGTATTGTGCTGTACTGTACTATACTGTACTGCACTGTACTGTACAGCATTGTACTGTATTCTGCTGTACTGTAATGTACTGCACTGCACTGCACTGTATTCTGCTGTAATGTACTATACTGTAGTGTAATGTACTGTACTATAGTGTACTGTAGTGTACTGTATCGTAATGTGCTGTGGTGTGCTGTATTGTACTGCACTGTACTGTATTGTGCTGCACTGTACTGTGCTGTACTATAATGTAGTATAATGTGCTGTACTATACTGTATTCTACTGTGCTGTGCTGTATTGTATTGTACTGTGCTGTGCTGTATTGTATTTACTGTGCTGTGCTGTGCTGTACTGTACTGTATTATTTTGTGTTGTACTGTACTATACTGTACAGTTTCGTGATGTGATGTACTGTATTATACTGTACTGTATGTACTGTATTGTGCTGTACTGTACTGTACTGTACAGTAGTGTACTGTACTCTGCTTTAATGTACTGTACTGTACTGTACTGTGCTGTGCTCTGCTGTGCTGTGCTGTGCTTTGCTGTACTGTAGTGTACTGTACTGTACCGTATTGTCATGTGCTGTATTGTACTGTACTCTATTGTATATTAATGTACTTTACTTTGTTCTGCTGTACTATACTATACTATATTGTACTGTACTGTATTGTGCTGTACTTTACTGTACTGTACTGGAGTGTACTGTACCCTACTGTACCGTACTGTGCTCTATTGTGCTGTACTGTGCTGTGCTGTGCTGCGCTGCGGTGTACTGTACTCTATTGTACTGTACTGCACTGCCCTGTACGGTACTACACAACACTGGTCTGTACCGTAATGTACTGTACTGTACTCTACTGTAATGCACTGTATTGTACTCTAATGTACTATAATGAACTGCACTGTATTGTATTGTAATGTACTTACTGTATAGTAATGTACTGTACTGCACTCTACTGTAGTACACTGTACTGTATTGTACTGTACTATACTTTATTGTACCGTATTGTGATGTGCTGTGCTATACTGTACTGTACTGTATTGTACTATAATGTATTGTGCTGTACTCTACTGTGCTGTACAGTATTGTACTATATTGTATTTTACTGTACTGTACAGTACTGTGCTATGCTGTACTGTACTGTACTGTATTGTTTTGCGCTGTGCTGTCCTGTAGTTTAGTGTACTGTACTGTATTCTGCTGTGTTGTGATGTACTGTATTGTATTGTTGTGTACTCTACTGTACAGTACCCTACTGTAATATGCTGTACTGTACTGTACTGTAATGTACTGTATTGTGCTGTGCTGTACTGTAGTGTACTGTACTGTAACGTACTGTGCTGTGCTGTATTGGAATGTACTCTACTCTACTCTTCTGTGCTGTGCTGTGCTGTACTGTACTGTATTGTGCTGTACTCTACTGTGCTGTACTGTACTGTACCGTATTGTAATGTACTCTACTGTGTTGTACTGTACTGTGCTGTGCTGCTCTGCGCTGTACTGTACTGTATTATACTGCACTGCACTGCCCTGTACTGTACTCCACTGCACTGGACTGTACCGTAATATACTGTACTGTACTGTACTGCACTCTACTGTAGTGTACTGTAGTGCACTGCACTGTACTGTACTGTACTGTATTGCAGTGTGCTGCACTGTACTCTACTGTGCTGTCCTGTGCTTTGTTGTGTTGTACTGCACTGCACTGCACTGTATTTTACTGAACTGCACTGGTCTGTACCGTAATGTACTCTACTGCACTGTACTGTACTGCACTGCACTGTAGTTTACTCTATTGCAATGTACTGTACTGTACTTCTCTGCACAGTACTGTATTGTACTGCACTCTATTTTACTTTAATGCACTGGACTGTACTGTACTGCACTCTACTGTAGAGTACTTTACTGTACTGTACTGTATGTACTGTACTCTACTGTATTGTACTGCAATGCGCTGCACTGTATTGTGCTGTGCTGTGCTGTGCTGTGCTCTATTGTACTTTACTGCACTGCACTGCTCCGTACTGTATTTTACTGTATTTTACTGTACTGTACTGTACTGCACTGCACTGTACTTTACTTTAGTGTACTCTACTGCACTGTATTGTACTGTACTTTATTGTACTGCATTGGACTGTACTGCACTGCACTGCACTTTACTTTACTCTATTGCACTCTACTGTACTGTACTGCACTGTATGTACTGTACTGTGCTGTACTGTACTCTACTGTACTTACTGTACTGTACTGTACTGCACTCTACTGTACTGTATTCTACTCTACTGTACTCTACCGTACTGTACTGTACTCTACTGTACCGTACTGTACTGTACTGCACTGTACTCCAGTGTCCTGTCCTGTACTGTACTATACTGTACTGTACTCTACTTTAGTTTACTCTACTGCACTCTACTGTACTGTACTATACTGCGGTGTACTATAATGTGTTGTACTGCACTGTACTGTACACTACTCTACTGTAATGCACTCTATTGTAATGTACTGCACTCTACTCTACTGTACTGTACTTTACTGTACTGTATTGTACTGCACTCTACCGTAATATACTGTACCGTACTCCACTGTGCTGTACTTTTCTGTGCTGCACTGCACTGTACTGTACTCTACTGTACTGTACAGTATACTACTGAAGTGTCCTCTACTGTACTCTACTTCAATATAATGTACTGTACTGAGCTGTACTGTGTAGTATTGCCCTCTTGTTTACTATACTGTACTGTACTGCACTATATTGTACTGTACTGCACCATACTCTACTATATTGTACTTTACCGTACTGTACTGTACTCTATTGCAATATAATGTACTCTACTGTACTTTACTGTACTGCACTTCACTTTACTCTACATTACTGCACTCTACTGTACTATAGTCTACTGTAGCGTACTGTACTGCACTGTACTATACTGCACTGTACCGTACTGTACCTTTCTGTACTGTACTGCACTGTAATGTTCTGTGCTGTACTGTACTGTACTGTACCGTACTGTACTGTACTGTATTGTACTACACTCTACTGTACTGTACTCTACTCTACTGCACTGTACGGCACTCTACTGCACTGTACTGTACTGTATTGAACTCTACTGTTCTGTACTGTACTGTACTGTACTGCACTGCACTTCACTGTACTATACTGTACTGTACTGTACTGCACTGTACTGTACTCCACTGTACTGTATTGTACTGTACTGCACTACTCTACTTTACTCTACTGTACCGTATTTTACTGTACTCTACTCTACTGCACTCTATTTTACTGTGTTTTACTGCACTGTACTATTCCTTACTGTACTTTACTATACTGCACTGTACTTTACTGTACTGTACTGCACTGTACTCTATTCTATTGTACTGCACCGTACTGTACTGTACTGTACTGCACTCTACTGCACTGTATTTTACTATACTGTACTCTACTGTTCTGCACTGTACTTTACTCTACTTTACTGTATCGTACTGTACTGTGCTGTACTGCACTCTATTGTATTCTATTGTACTGCACTGTACTGCACTGTACTGTACCGTACTGTACTGCACTGTACTGTACCGTACTGTACTGCACTGTATTGTACTGTATTGTACTGTACTCTACTGCACTTTTTTATATTATACTATATATATTTCAGAATTCCATATTGTGCGTGATTTGTCTTCGGGTCTTTCCATGGTGGTGGAATCGCCCCTTCCAATTCTATCAGCACCGTTTACCTTACAATATTGCGTTACTCTGAACTGACAGTTGGAAGACGCTTGTTCCGTGCTTAATATTACATAGATTGGTGGCTCATGGGCAACCTAATTTTGGCCACATTTTGCATATTTTGTGACACAATAAAATCGAAAAATTCGAAAACCTCAAAGCAAATTTGTTATATAACCTCCCATAATTGCAGTGGTATGTGGCAGACCCTTATGAAAATCACCCCGAACCGTTACATGTTGCGCCATTGTCTCTCCTAACGGCTGCCTCTCTAGTAGCAAACCAGCAAGCCGCCCTCAGCACTTTGCTAATCATCTGGTGAAAGTGATAACGTCACTTAATGGGGGGACAAAATGCTATCAGTTCGGAATACTAAGGCTAAAATTTGCAGTCACACCCACTGTTTTGTTCGGGTTTCAAACTCGGTGTTGTGTCCAGCTGAAATAGTTTGTGTTCTTGATGATAGCTGAATTGTAATGCTGAGCTGAATTGTAATGCTGATCCGTTCTGCTTGTGACGTCATATAGACAGATTTTCAAGCCACCAGACTGCACGGTGTTATAATTAATTCAGAAATTACAAAAAGTGTTTTAATGTTATTTGCTTGCCATACAAAAGACGAAATAAAATAAGCAGGGTATCGTAATTAGCCCTTTAAGAATACCACAAAAAGTGAAATTGGATAAACATGTAGCATGCATAGGGGAAAATTTGTATGCTTTAGACTGAAAATTAAAAAAGAAGAGACCCTTTCCGGGGTCTGGGCTTATGTCGTACGAAGTATAATACAATGTGATTACGTACTGCGTTGAGATTGGTCCTTCTTACTCGGTAATGAACATTTTGACCTCTCAGGCGGGCTGGATGATTGTCAGGTGCTGAACAGCTACTGTGTTCTGTGGACTGGCTGATTTAGTTACTGCAGATTGCAACGTGTAATTACACATTGTGCCGCACAGCCACATGCTGCAGTTCAGGTCTAGATCCAAGGATTTTCAGCTCGAGTACTAAATACACTCAAGCCATTAGATTCACGCTGAGGTCTCCTTAGCCGCTGATAAAGATCCACGGACACCCGATGGGTCACGCGGCCTGCGTGCTGCGCTTCACACAGTTGCTCAGTGCGTAGCGGAGTTAAGGAAGTGCGTGACGCTGGGCTAGGAATTCTTTTGCAACATTTTGTACAGTTGTCTGTATGCCTTTATATAGGCAGTGTGCTGTGTCTCCTGCAGCATAATTCAGAGTCTGTACTGCTAGGGGTTGCTGTGTCCCGGTTTGTGACGCCGTGCAGTTTCATGTCACTCCTGCCCTAAACTTAGAGCCACCATGGTTCCTATGCCGCTGGGGCCCCACAAAAGTCCCCCGTTGCTGTACGTTACAGACCAACATCTCCATCACAGTGACAGTCGTTTCTTAACAGAATCACGGTGTCACTGAAATCGTGCATTTTGTATTCCATAACGTCCGTCCAAGATGGACTCTTCCTTTGACGTCACTTCAGCGCCCTTAGTTACTTCACAGCCGCCGTTGATGCTCTTCACTGTGGTACTGTCAATTTATCACAAGGGGCACAAACAGGTGCGAGTGATGAGGGTGTTGACAGGTCATTTGTAACGAGATAGTGGTCGTTCATCTGTCCAGCGTTACAGTGACCACTGACTAACAGATGGCCATGTGACGAATAGGTAACAGAGAGTGCGCACCGGCAGTTGCTGGCCGCGTCCCAGCGCTGTATTCGTGCCCTGCAGTACAAGTAATATTACTGTATATTTACCTCTCAGTTGGTCGGCCGGTGGGGGACCCAGCATGGCTGGCGGACGGACCTACTGCGTGCGTGAGGTGTGAAGGGCGGGACTTCAGTTGCGTTTCGTCCGCCATTCCTCTGTCGCTGTCTCTGCACCGTAGACTCGCGCCCAGCTTTCCACTTGAACATTTCGCTGACCTAAACTGACCAACTACGTATACCATAAGATCAGTGTCCCACGCGACGCCCATGGCAGTTGATAACAACGTATACGGAAGCAGACGCCAGGCCGTGTACTGTCTGAGGTCACGCTGTCAATTATTGTGACAGCTGATAGGCGGAAGGTCTGTCAATTTGCGCTATTTATGACACTTTGTGTTGCAGGCACTACTGGCCACCGGCAGCCACTGATACACATTGTTATCACTTAACACAAGTCCGTTAACCTCAACGCAGGCGGAAGAAGCAAGAAAGGGTACCCATCAACTGACTTACGAAGGATGTTGATAAGTCCCTAGCCCGAAATATTTCCCGATGTCGTGGGACGGAATCTATAGTGTCTTTGGAAAGGGGTGTCTGTTCATGTGCCGATTGCAAGTCTTTTGTTGTTACAGAGGTTGAAAGGAAGCATGTCTGGCGACGTGCGCGATTTCAACAATATCGAGACGCGAACTGTCATCAAGTTTTTTTCCCCCCTGCAAGGTAAGGCGCCGAAGGAAATTCACGCCATTCTGACAGAAACATTAGAGGAACATGCACCATCGTGTGCCACCGTCAAAAACTGGGTGGCCCAGTTTAAACATGGTGATTTTTCCAACCGTGACGCGCCTCGTCCTGGACGACCAAAAACAGTGACCACCCCGGATATTATTGATCAAATTCACGAACTAATGTTGGAAGACCGCCGGATTTTGGCTAAATCAATAGCTGAGCAACTGGGCATCTCACCTGAGCGGGTTGGGTCCATCATTCATGAATATTTGGACATGCGGAAGCTCTCCGCGAAGTGGGTCCCGAAATGCCTGAACGAGGATCAAAAACGTCAACGGTGCCAGTTGTCTGAGCAAATTTGGAATTTTTTCGGCGCGATCCAAATGATTTCCTGTCGCGATTGGTGACCATAGACGAAACCTGGTTATATCACTATGACGGAGACAAAGCAACAATCAATGGAGTGGCGGCATAGCGGCTCACCCAGCCCCAAAAAATTCAGAGTGCGTAAATCTGATGAAAAATTTCTCCCCTCGATTTTTTGGGATCAGGACGGCATCGTCCACATTGATTATCTTCCAAAAGGCCAAACTATCAACGCGGATTATTACTCATTTCTACTGGTGCTATTGAAGGACATTTTGAAGGAAAAACGCCGCGGGAAGTCACCAAGGAGGTCTTGTTCTTGCACGACAATGCCCCGGCTCACCGGACACTTGCAACCCAGAAGAAACTGGCCTACCTGGGCTTCCAATTTCTTGATCACCAACCCTACGGATCCAGCCCGTCGGACTACCACCTGTTCCCTGGACTGAAAAAACAACTGAAAGATCGCCATTTTTTGTTCGGCGCGGAGGTCACTGCTGCCGCGGAGACCTGGTTGGACGGACAAACTTCTGAATTTTTTTTTGAGTGACACGCTGCGAGGCAGGAAACCGCGTTTTGTGAATGAATATTGGAGTGAATGAGAAACAGAGGGTTAGGTTTACTGCGTTTGTGCTACATAATTGAAACCCCAAGTTGCTGGCTGTAACCTTTACTGTGCTGCGGTATAAAAGGATTTCACTCGCCCGGTAGACCAGTTCCGTTGCGTCATTGTGCGTAGGTCTTGGGAATTGTACATTGCATTTCGCTGTTTCAAACACGCGACGTTCAAAAACCGTATTGACTGTGCCATCCCATACAAATAAAACTGCACACACAATTTCTGTCTTCAAGTCACAATTTTATCTGCAGGTACCACGTGACTTAACATTCAACAATTGTTTGCGTTACCCACGGAGCTAAATATGTTTTCGGTATGAATGTACATGATACATGTTTGTAATGAAGCAGCAGTGTGTTTACTGTGAGGTATATCCTTGTAACTGTACACTGCTTATACTAAATTCGAGCGGCCGGTTTGTACAGCGACGCTGGACTCTATTAATATTATGCAATATATTCGTTACTGATGGAAAGTGACTTGGAATTATGGCCAAGCGCCTGCGAGATTCTCAAATAGGGCTTTTCTCCAGGAGGTTGCTTACGTCAGTCGGTTATTTCTTTGATCAATAAGTCAGTTCCTTAAGCAGTTCGTGCAGTCGTGTTTAGTTCTCGTGTCAGTTACATTTTCAGCACCTTGCCTCATTAGATACTCCGGTTTGAATCGACAGTACGAAGTAATTGCAAGGTCGTCACTAGATGTACTTCCCATAACAACTTGTGAACCTTTCATCTGTTTCTGAGTCTGTTTACCAGTGCTGTCCTTAACCGTCAATAACAAATATTCATGTACATAACCTCCGTTCAACTGGAAACGTTTAGTACTATAACTGACATAATCAGTTACATTTTATATTGGTTTTTTCATTGTAGAGTTGGATGCTCAATTACGCAGTCCGACAATTATGTAATGAGAGTGATTTTATTTCGACCAAGATAGAAGTGCTATCTATGAAGCAATGCGTGGCATCCATGTGACCAACCTTCATCTGTGACATCGAGCCTTCGGACCATACCACAAGAAGACGTGCAGAGGTCCTTCCAGTCTTTGCTAGATCGTGCGACTCTCTGTATCGATGCAGAAAGGATGTACTTTGAATAAAATACAGATAGTATTCGAGTCTTTTGCTCCAGTTTTGTTCTGTAACCTCAGTCTCATTACATAATTGTCAGACTGTGTATTTTAATCTTTACTGTAAACGATATGGGATCCCATAGAGTGCGCGCTTATATTGTACCTTGTATGTGTTCTGCGTTGGCCTGATGATGGCTGTTTTACGACCGAAATATGTAGCCCTGATGTAATATATATTTCACCAATGCGTTGATATACATATGTTGTGTTTTAGACGGTGAAATACGTATATTTGCTATTACACAAAGGGTTGGACCCTATCAAAAATTTAACCCCTTCGCATACAAATCAGAACGGAAATAAATACACAAATGACTTCAAATAATGATGACCTCATCACAGGAACAAAAGCTATGACACAGTCTACACAGTCAGTGCTGATGCTGATGCTGTAACAAGTAACCTTACGCGCTGAATTGTGAAGTTCGTTCCCAAGTTACTGGGTGACCACGTTCGGACCTTCCGTCAAACCTGTCTGCTCCTATCCTCCTCGCTGTGCGCGCAGCTACTCATATCTCTATATAGCTGTTTAATAACTACCGTTCACACCATCGGTGCAATAACTTAGGCCCATGCACTGAATTGTGTTAGAGACAAAATCACATGCATATTAGCCACAACTGTCGATACACGCCGAATGTGGCCAGTGCTTGTATTGCCGGAACGTGCGTCGTTCTGCCGGAGACGTCACGTCGCACCGTCACATCCCCTTTAGTCGCAGCAGATTCCAATAAACATTAGCAACAGACTTCGCCATCTATGGACACTGCCCACCATGTCGCAACCAAGTGCAGTAGTAACCAAATTTCTTGCTAGCCCGATATTAAGATAACCCCAACAAATAACACACATCATTTTTTGACGTTTTGCTGACCGTGCATCTCAGTATATTTATCTCAGTATTTAACCAGCTTGATCCACAAAATTTGTTTCACAATAAGTTTTATTTCATGCCTCTACATATTTCGAGCACATGTGCTCATCATCAGGAGGTCAAAATTGCATTACACAGCCTCTGGTATCATCACACCTAT
>Ga0136643_10009553_pt1 | contig 14274 bp, 14 predicted proteins | sample TergutLab28metaG_FD_96883 | JGI IMG/M metagenome (GOLD analysis project Ga0136643, IMG submission 96883) | Labiotermes labralis P1 segment gut microbial communities from Petit-Saut dam, French Guiana - Lab288 P1 (version 3) (version 3) | ecosystem: Host-associated > Arthropoda: Insects >... | reverse complement strand
CATGGCATATACAAAGCCATACCTTCACCTTTTACTCAGAAAACAAATATACATGTCCATCATATTTCACATTCTGCCTACCTCCTGGCACCTCACTGACGTCACCTGCACAATTGGCACCATCATCACTGTCTGAGTCAGAGTTATCGCCCTTTTTCTCTCCAGCCACCATCTCTGCCATCATCAGCAGCTCTGCCTCGAATGGGTCTGTTGGTATCTTCTCTTGAATTCGCTGTAAAAGACAGGAGAAACTGGTATATGAAGGATGACAGCCATTAGGGATTTGTTGGGACTGTGTTTGTATTGGTGTCTGCTGTGCTGGAATGGTCACACTGGTATTGAAAATAGACCTGATATAGTAATATATGGCCACAGAATGCTAGGCATGGCCTTGTGGTCTGTCACCAGCATCTAATATCTGAGCTAAAAACAACTTACATAACAGCTGTGCTGGCAAGGAGTTGCATAACTTTCCACTGTGTGAAACAGTTCCTAGTCCAAGAAGGGCACCTCACAACACAAAACAAACCTGTCTCCTAAATCATGTATGTTCAAAATTTGTCCCCCACTGTATTCCAAAATTCACATCAACATTTTCCTGGCATAAGCGCAGGAAAGTGCCCACTGAATTCTTCAATTATCTCCTTTTATCTCCACATTTCCAAATTTGATGGTGCTGATTCAACTGAACACATGTACATTTCATTCGAAGAAAGGTTAATCACAGATGTTTGGACATAACAAAATACATCAGTGTCTACTTAAAATAATTTTATATTGTATAAACCAATTTTAAGGACACTAATACTTTAATTTTAATTTTAAACCACGTATGTATAAAACTTCAAAGGGCGGAACAGTTCAAATATTGGGGAACAACCTTAACAAATCAAAATTCTATTCAGGAAGAAATGAAGAGCAGATTGAAATCAAGGAATGCTTACTATCATTTGGTGCAGAATCTTCTGTCTTCCAGATGCTATACATAAATTTAAAGATTAAGATACACAGAACTACAATTTTGCCTGTTGTTTTGTATGGGTGTGAAACCTGGTCATTCACTTGAGGGAGGAACATAGGCTGAGGGTGTTGAGGAGAATACTTGGGCCTAAGAGGGGCAATGTAACAGGGGGATGGTGAAAACTACATGAGGAGCTGAATGATCTGTACTGCTCACCCAATATTGTTCGGGTGATCAAATTGAGAAGAATGAGATGAGCGGGGCATGTAGCATGTAAGGGGGAGGAGAGGCGTACACAGGGTTTTGGTGGGGAAACCTGAGGGAAAGAGACCACTTTGAGGACCTAAGCGTAGATGGGAGGATAATATTAAGATGGATCTTTAGGAATTGGGATGTGGGGGTATGGACTGGATCAATCTGGCTCAGGATAGGGACAGGTGGCGGGTACTTGTAAATGCGGTAACGAACCTTCGGGTTCCATAAAATGTGGGTAATTTCTTGACTAGATGAGAACCAGTTAGCTTCTCAGGAAGGACTCTGCTCCATGGAGTGAGTAATGTAAAACTTGTGCCAACTAAGTCGACCTATAAGCTACACACATGAACAAATATATGTGCTCCTTGCGGATGGCCAAGAACCAAGGCCAAAACAAGTGGCAGCAATAATTAATAAAAATAGTGTGCAAACAATTGGTATTAAATATTATAAATTTTTGGAATTTTCAAAAAGGGTCTGCATATCGTTTAAAATTACCATAATGTATGCAGATTCAATCCCAGGGGAACAAAAATGTTGGCATGAAACCTAAATCAAATGCTTACCTTTATCTCCTTCATGATGCCATGAGCAGAGTTCCTGGTGGTGGGGATGAATATTGGAACAGGTACAGGCAACGGAAACGGTATGGGCACTGGATAAGGGCTGCTGTACATGTGCATTGGGGCTGGTACGTAGATTGGCACCGGCACTGGAATCAGCACTTTCTTGCCCATGGTATCCTCTACAAATAACAGACACAAAATATATTATGGTCACCATATGCAGTTGCAATGTTTCAGCTTAAACAAGAATATGAACCAGAGCATTATGAAGACAGCCACGCTAGACCGTGACTATGAACGTTAGCATCTCATGTACTCAGTCCATAAATATAAAGCTGCTAGCCATACAGTAAACGGGATTTGTCACCTGTCTGAGTCTCCTTCGTGCAAGGATGCGGTCGGCAAGATACTCCCTTGGTGTGCATGTATGGCTTGCAAAGGATCGACTTGTTCCTCATTTGTTTGGGGGCAGGAGGCTTCACGATCACCTGCTGCTTGTACATCACTGGTGATGTCTTAGCAGACTGTGGCAAGGCAATGTTATTGTTATTCACCTGAAACAGAATGACACTCTCATCAACTTGCAAAGGATATGATACTAAACTGCAAGAATTTGTGTGTTTTCATATATGCTGAAAATATCTGGCTTCACTATTGTCAAAGCTTTACAACAGATAGTCAAACAGCTGGGCTGTGGGCTGTATGAGGCTGATTTGAATATTCTTTTGACCTCCTCGGAAAACTATTCAAAATACTCTATGAATATAGCCATAAGATTATAGCTAATAAACTAAAACACTACACTGCACATGATCATAAACCCAGTTATCAAACTGCTAACTGAAACTCCCTCTGTCATTTCATAATTTTAGATTTCTAACATCTTGTTTCACTTCCACTTATTACTCAATTTGTTTGCCACATACGGGCAATGTTTGGTCACAGACGTTTGTGTGAAATGGTACACACAAAAGGTCTGAAACATTGTGATTAACAGATATACCTTTGTCGCTAATAATGAGCATCAGCAACAAAAAAATTAAACATGATGTTAATAAGATAAGAGCAAACACAAAACAACAATTTTCGACAATCCTCCCATCAGAGGTAAGATAATGGAATAGTGCCACACTGACACCACAAAGCAAGATGAATTCAACAACATGCATTATATGACAGAAGGCAGTCTAAGACTCTCCATAATTGCATGAATCTCTCACCTTAAGGGCAGCAGATCTTGTCGTGATGCCCACGTTGTTTGGACAGGGCTGGCCGTTCGGAGTGGCAAGTGACGTCACATTTGAGATAACAGGCATGGACGCCGAACCTGTGGTTTTGTTGGCAGCTATAAGTCACATGATACAATTCTGGTACATTTCTCACAACCCAAAAAAAGCTATCAACACCTTGAAAGGAGATGCAATGTTCATAATGAATTGGGTCTGTTAAACCACTACGAACACTGGAATCTGATTCCAACGTACATTTACTTAGTTCCAAGAACTGATGAGAAACCAGTAATAAAAATACAAACACCTTTTGGAAGTATCAAATACATTAAATGGTTAACGGAGGGTCCCGATCCACAGAGCACAAATATGGTCAAGCTCAAATAATGAAAGACAACGCTTGATTGAGCACAGGGTGATTTGCACAACAGCAGGACAGTGGGAGAAGTAGATTCACCAACCATGTGGTCTCATTCCACTTCAATGGAACCAGACATAAAAGGTCAAAACAACGGTTAAACTGGGTGATCTTGAAGGGTTGAAATACTGATCACCAAAGTTCATGAACTTTAGACTGTACTGCATCATGCCTTTTGATGAATGGAATGCAGCTCACCCATCTGTGGGCATAAGGGACTTTGTGGGGGTACATCCACTTGGGCCCAGCTAAGGAACGAAACGTTAATTATGTGCCAGTCAACCACTGTGTGATGAAGTAAATATTTAAGGTTCTGATCCCACCCAACTACACTGCCCCTCACACAAATCTGCTGTTATGATTATGAATCATTCTTCTGCAAAAACACATTCTACCAATATTTGGACGTATTTCTATATGTGCGTTTACTGCATCTCTCTGAATATTAAGACAAGAAATTTTCCTGATCCATCACCTGAATTATCAGGGGGTCACCAACAATAATGTGCAAATTAAGAACAACTTTTGTTAAAATATTTTCCTGAAAAGTAAAGACCATGAAGAGTGGTAAATACAGTACATCTGGGCAGAAAAGACTCAGTACAGAAACCTAGTAATTCTAGAGTGAGTTCCTTTATTTGGGCAAGCTGTCTCTGTTGTCAGGTGCCAACATACTGTTTACAAAAGGTAGGCCCACAAAGGAGAAAGAAGATTCACTAAGCACAACATCCGGATTGCAGGGAGGGTGGTCAATAGCACCACAACCAGTCACAAGTCCAGTTGGCAGTACAGACCCAGTGATTTATGTCTCTTGGCTCCTCTCTAGGAAGTAACAGGTTGGCAAGAAATTTGCAAGATGCCACCATGAACCAAGATGTGACACTGATTTCTTCTATGATGGTATAAAAGACACATTGCCATGTTGAGACAAATGCTTAAATGTCAATCGTCAAAATAAACTTCTTTGAATCCAAGTGTTTGTTACCTAATTTTTTTGAAACTTCCCTATAATTTACCAACCATTTCAATGCAACCTGTGCAAATTCACTGAATTTGTCACTATTTATTGAAATCACCTGAACTTCAGCTTGAAACGTCTTCATATTCAGTGCTACTGAAGAATTACACAAGTCTACTGTAGCACTATCCTGTCTTCAGTGGTGCAGAGTGTTTTGAAACAATGTAATAAAAAGCACTAACTTCCGTTTTGAAAGGCTGGCCAGTACACGAGTGTATCCCCAGTACATGAGTGTATCCCCAGTGTACGAGTGTGTCCCCAGTGCAAGAGTGCATCCCCAGTACACGAGTGTGTCCTCAGTACACGAGTGTGTCCCCAGTACATGAGTTTGTCCCCAGGACATGAGTGTGTCCGCAGTACGTGAGTATGTCACCAGTACATGAGTGTGTCCCCAGTACATGAGTGTATCCGCAGTACATGAGTGTATCCGCAGTACATGAGTGTGTCCCCAGTACATGAGTGTGTCCCCAGTACATGAGTGTATCCCCAGTACATGAGTGTGTCCCCAGTACATGAGTGTATCCCCAGTACATCTGCTACAGCTGGTCTCTAATGACAGCAACACTCACTCTCACCTGTTGGTACTGGAGCTGGTTCATTGCCTGAGAATGCATTCTTGGAATACTGCCCTTGAAATGACATTACACACTGATAGGAGCAGAAATTCCGAATCGTTGCATCAGACATTGTGAGATGGTACTGTGCCTGTGCAACTGAATTACACAGGTCACATTTGATTCTGAAACAAATACACAATATTCATTCACCTGTGGCATAAATGTGAAGGTACTACTCACACAAATCTATATATGAAACATCATGAGATTTGAGGATTCAGGTCTTCTGGGATGTGAAGCTATGTCATTGGGTTAGTGTTTCCTGTGTGAGAGGTGCGAGGAAGAATGCTAGAGACAGGTGGACTTGGTTATCTTGGTTTGGTTGGTGAAAGTTATGAAAGGTTAACATGACAATCTGGGGTGTGTAGAGAGAGAGAGAGGGGGGGGGGTGTGTGCATCTGTGTGTGTGTGGAGAAAGAAAAGTCTCTTGGCCCTGCTATAATTCGAAGAATTCCTCAGATCATCCAGTTTGTACCCTAGTCACTACACTGATGGTTTTCATTAAAAATGTTTTCTTTCAATATATGCCACTGACAACAGCTGGAAAAAGATCAGGTTTTTGAAATGCAGTGTTATTAAAAAAGTCACTATATTGGTTATGTCAAAAATATCCGACAGGTTCAACAGGTCCACTATGTCATAAAAATGAAATGCTAAATCATTACCATGCTTCCTGTAGCTCACTTATTCTACAGCACAATTCCTGAGCACATTGCTGTATTTGTCCCATCTTGGCAAACTCCACCAGAATGAGAAAGTGGAAATAACTGTTTGTGAACAACTGCAAATGCAAGAGGCCTATTTATACCATGATGGAATTCTTAAACTTGTGCCCACATGGTACAAATGTATCAATTTGCCCTGACTTTGTGGTGAAAAATGATACGTCACAGGCATGAATCAGCTACATTAATGGTGTCATCACTTGTCACTTAATTCTTATGGCCTAAAGAACCTTACTTATTGAACATTCCTCTAAGTGATGTTGACAGTTGAACACTGCTTCACTTACCGTTTTGAAGACACAGCATTCACTGACACCTGGTATAAGGTTAGGCAGTTCAGTGAACACATCATCAGCACCTGACCGCTACTTGTCACTCTCTTTATCATATCAAAGTTGTACTTCTTCACCTAGAAGCACAGAGAAGCATACACATGCCATTTAGCACACACATTTCAATTCATACAACACTGTGTATACATAACATGACACCAAGCATAACACATACCGCCATTTCACAGACCACTAGTAAACTTCATTCCACTGAACTGTCAAAGACACTCTGACATCAGAGAAAAACTGAAGTTACAAATACAGCTGATGAATTACTTACTCACTCCATGGTGCAGAGTCCTTCTTGAGAAGCTAACTGGTTTGCAGCTAGTCAAGAAATTCCCCGCATTTCATGGAACCCAAAGGTTCATTACCGCACTCACAAGCCTCTGCCACCTGTCCCTATCCTGGGCCACCCCAATCCAGTCCATACACCCACATCCCACCTCCTAGAGATCCATCCATCTATGCCTAGGTCTCCCCAGTGGTCTCTTTCCCTCCAATTTCCCCACCAAGACCCTATACGCCCCCCTCTCCTCACCCACATGCGCCACATGACCAGCCCATCTCATTCTTCTAGATTTTATCACCCGCACAATATTGGGTGAGGAGTATAGATCATTTAGCTCCTCGTTACGCAATCTCCTCCATTCCCCCATTACCTCGTCCCTCCTAGGTCCAAATATTCTCCTCAACACCATGTTCTCAAACACCCTCAACTGATGAATACATATACGAATACCAACAGGATCACAGAAAGCATTCAGAAAAAACGGAAGGTTGTAACAGAAAATCACTATTATTCTAGACTTCCAACTGAAAGTCCTTAAGGAAACCAACATGCCAATTGATGCTTTGTTTTCTGAATATACTGTTGTGGAAGAGTGAAAGAAGACACAACCATTCCAGAAGAATTAACATTGTTGTTCTGGAAGTTTTGGCAGGACTGATAAAAAAAGTACAGAACTGGGGGAAAACAGATTTAAAGAACATAAAATCCAAGTGTTGCTGTATTTATCTATCTGTTCACAGAGTGTGACATCAGCCCTCACCTTGCACCAGTTGCATGGAACAATCTTCCTGTTTGCCAGGATGTACACATTCATGCAAGTTTTGCAACAGAAGCTGTGTGGAGCATCATCATAGTAAACAGAATAAACTTCTGTTTTGGATTTGTCAAAATACTTCTTGCACATGTCGCAGTGATCTGAAAACAGAACAACACTGGATTTACATACATGAAACAAGAAAGGCACGGGATACGTCCATGTATACTGTATCTAGGGGAACACATGGTACATCACATATTTAGATACACAATCAAATTGTTAACTCAGCATTTTCCAACCTACAGTTTGCAGGCCATTTGTGCACATCAATTTGGACAGTCATTGTGAGAACTACCCTCTTCTCAGATGTGATAATGAGCAGGTAGTTAAGAATGTCACAGTGGTGAGCTTCCATCTCTGAGGTGGAACAAAAGCAGACAAAATCAGTAGATTCCTCCACAATGTCTGTACATATCTACCAGATAACACAGTGCCACTTCCCTCATCACAGCAATCTCTGTGTGGGTGGTCTCAGGGGGGTTGCTAGTGAACAGGTTATTTCTGCTTACTTTGTGTAATACATCTTTTAAGGATTAAAACGAACAGAAGTATAATTCTGTCTCCTGTTTTGCATGGGTATGAAACATGGTCTCTCACATTAGGAAGAGAACACAGGTTGAGGGTGTTTCAGAATAGGGTACTGATGAAGATATTTGGGCCTTGAAAGAGGATGTAAAGGGTGACCAAATCAAGACGATAAGAGAGGCAAGTCATGTGGTATATACAGGGAAAAGAGAAACACAAACAATCTTCTGGTAAGAAATCCTGAAGGCAAGAGACATCTTGGAAGACCCAGGAATAGATGGGACAATATTAAAATTGGCCTTAAGGAAATGGAAAGCCTGAAATCATGTATAATGTAATGTTCTTAAAACTGGGGCTCAACCTGCACCAACCTGCATTGATCTTGTTAACGAACTTGAAGGCTGCAAAACACGGCTCACTACACAGCTTGTGCAACCTGTTGTCCAGCATGACTTCCACCTTCACAATCTTCTCATTGTTACACACTGCACACTGATGCATGGCTACTGGTGGTGGCTGATTGTTGCTCATCTGATCATACTTCTCCATGCACGCTTGTGTACAGAAATCCTGCAGGCAGTGGCAGACAGTTTTCTGCATTACAATGCCTAGGCCTGGTGTTCTCAGACCCAAGTTCACATCATGTAGGCAATAAACATTTCAAACATTTTGTTTAAAGTTGTGGACATCATCAAGAATATGGCCCTGTGCCACAAACATTATTGATTCTATAAATACATAGAAAATCTCTGATGCTGTGCTAGGTCACATTCTTCACTCAGAATAGAATCAATGTCAGGGTCATACAAAATGAAATGGCAGGCCTAATATGGTCTGTGGTCCACAAACACTTGAGACTGCACTAGGCTATAGGCTGGACAACCAGAAAGTGTGGGTTCTATTCCTGGCAGATGCACCAATGTTCCACTTCACCACCACATTCAGACTGGGTCTGGGCCCCACCCAGTGTCCTATCAAATGGATAACTGGGGCTCTGTGCACACTAGTACAGCATATGGGATTTGATTTTAAGCAGTCAGCTGCAAATACAGCCAAATGTTACGAACCACTGGAGATATCCATCTACATTCCTAATGGTCTGTAGTGACATCTGTTACAGTCTGTATTTTAGTGGCCTTTGTGGCCACATTTAATCTAGCAAGATTATTACAAATTCAGCCATAATGAACATCACAGACTCTTGTCAATAGTTTTTGTAAAACACTAGCTAAATACAAAATGGAAGCTAAACAGAAATGAAATCAGAGGAACTCTTATTGTAAGAAATTTTGTTTGAAGAAGAATATACACACAGCATGATGTCAAGAAACCTGAACACAAAAATCAGATAAGAAGCCAGTGACAGTATGGTTAGAGGGGCGAATAATTTAATTTATTTGGGAGTAAGAAAAGTAAAAGCTGTCCCTGTGCATGCCAAGTAGGCATAGAGGAGTAGAGGTATAGCTCCACTCATTCTTAACCTCAGCACCCATAGAGGTGAGCGGTAAACTTCACACAATGGCCACTCTAAACCTCAGGAAAGAACCTTGATACCCACTGAACAGGATGGTGGGTGGACTGCAGAGCCCACCTGAAGGGAAAAATCAATGGGAAGATAAACGGAAGCATATCAAACAGATTTACATTGTATCAAATTATAACATTACCATTAAACAAGAAATTCCAAAATGGCACCATACAATAACAACATAACATACTAATACTGGGACTAACACACACCTTGAACTGGCCTTTGTCACCAACAGGTGCGAGGAAGCCCTCTGCTCCACTGGAGATATCCTTCTGGCAGTAGCTGCACACTTTTAGGCCTTTCTTGAACTCTTCCAGGCAAGTACTGCAGCAGAACTGCTTTATGTCGTACCCGAAACGTACGCAGTACTTTCCTAGGCTTGCTGCCTGGACTGATCCTTTACAATTGGCACAATGTGAGCCCAGCGCCGTCTGGTACTTGCCTGCACGACAGTACGACATAATTATCCGTGGGTCTAAGACGGTACCATGATGCACACACAATCATTAGCATGTATTTCCATGTAAAATAAAATATGTACACATTTCTTAAACTTATGCATCCCGTTGTGTTGGTATATAAATAAGAAAGAAATATACCATCACAACACAACTTTATGAAGTAATGATTTGTCTAGGGTTGAAGAATACAGCTGCCTGGCCGCCAATCAGAGCTAAAAAAAGTAACTTGTTTATAAACTGCTTCAGACAGAGTAAGGACTGCTGCCACCTGCAGGTGTTTCATAAAAACAGTGTAATGGGGGGGGGGGGGAATCTTTAATGTGATTGGTGCCAGATGCACAGCAAGACCCAGAAAACACTGATGACCCTTCATTTGGGATCAAACTATTTATCTGTCTAAAAGATTTTCAAACACTATTTACCTCTGATGTTTATGATTTATTTCCAGACCCCACATACTTGGATAAAGTGTCTGGCTATTGTTACCAAACAGACGGCTAACACAGACCGTGTAACAACAATGTGTTGTCTTATGTTCTCAGAAACAAACCTGACCTTGATGATTCAAGTCTCTTGGGATGTTACAAAGTGATTAAAAAAAAAAAAAGTTGTACCTGGCCATGCCACTGAAGGCAAACAGCATGAGCACAGGTACAGCTCCACTTGCTCTTGCCTGAGATTGCAGTGACAAGCCAGTTTGCACATTGCTGGGAACAGAACAATCTCTTATCCCTACTGGAAATCAAAGCGCAGACTGTCCAACCCACAGCCCTGTCACAATACCAACTGAAATGTGCACCCAATGTTACGCCGTGTCACACAGTAACTAGTTACTGCTGTTTCAGAGAAGCATTGTGACCCATCTTCAGCACTGAGCGATCCAAGAAGGCTGCCTCACCCTGAAGATGGAGGCACCACACTCCTCAACATCAGTAACTATTTACCAGTCAACATGGCGTAACATTCCGAAAGACACGCACCTTAATCAATACCACCGTAAGAACCTCACATCTCACCAAACTGACCTTAACAAAATGTTGCTTTCTGTATGAAACAACACCATTGGTGTAGCCATAAACTGTAAACAACAAATAACAGAACAGGGACCAGATCCACAGACAACCCTGATAAAATCTAATCACGTTCCACAATACAATGAATTTAATACTTCTGGAATGTCATTAACATAGACAAAAATCTATGAAGATTTATCTCCACTATGTAACTTTACTGGGGACCGCGGTAGCACAGTGGTTAAGGTGCTGTGCTACAAGTCAGAAGGACGCTGGTTCGAACCCAGCTGGTGTCATTGGATTTTTTATTGACATAAAATCCTTCCGATCGCACTAAGGCCCTGGGGTTGACTCAGCCTCTAACAGAAATGAGTACCAGGGGTATTTCCTGGGGGTAAAGGCAGCCGGTGCGTAAGGCTGACAACCTTACCACCATCCTGTGCCGTTGTCATGAAATCCGGGAACCTTAACTTCCTGGAATCCCCTGGGCCACTTCAGGCCTGTAACGGGACTGCTTTACCTTTTACGTAACTTTACTACAAATGATAAATGATTCCTACATTTTACAAGACGGTACATCAGGACTTAACATAAGAAACCGGTGGCGCGCAGCACACGAGTACTTAATAAGTTAGGACGAACATCACAGTTAACCAAACAGCACATCACCTCCATCTCATGAAAATGTTAACAACAGGCATTTAAAACAGAGTTTTAAATACAAAGTTATTACTTTTTTAAATGTGCTTCGGCTTATATGAACAAGTTTTCACTTATAATTTTGCATTCATTTTTAATGTATTTTTTATGCTTTTAGTTTCTATATATGTTTCAAGTTCTTGGGTCACGGTCTGACAATGATCTGTGTTTAGGGACAAAACTGGTTGCCGTATAAATAAAACTATTCACAAGCGAGTAGGTTGAGGTGGTGAATACTTATAGATGAAAGGTTTTGTGTTCATACATATCAAGCACCATTAGCGCCTAACATGCTGAACAAAAGGCCCACACTCATACCATAAAACGGACAGCAGTAACTTCCTGTAAAACCACTCAGAGACACCGAACAGGGATAACACAACCAATCATTTGAACAAATAATCCTGCAGTTGCAAAAGTGTCATTAAGTCACCTACGAGCCATTTATCAATGACAGAAAAAGAAAAGTACAAATATGGGCATAATTCGTGCATAAAATTTCATTTAACGTAACTTTAACATGACAGACGCAATCCTGACAGCAAACAGTAACTCTCAACTACACAGCTAAAAAACTGTTTTACACCTTCAGTTTCACTGCCTTCGACCAAGAGGCTATAAACTTCATGTTAAAAAATCAAATTCAGCACTTGGAAGCATGAAATGTAAGTAATACTTTACAAAGTTCAGTTTCTACTGCACAGTAAATACAGAGAATGTCCATCATGAAGACCAACTGGACAATGCTGTTTGTTATAAAATTAAATAGACAAGAGATAATCGATGCAGGAGAAGTGTTGGATCTTTTAACGTTAAATCGCACGTTGCATACAGTAACCATTGTGCCATGAAGCATTAATACCATTCACTTTGTTGACAAATGAACATTTTGTTTCACGCTAATAACTTAACTGAATTCTAGCCATCAATGAAAATTAAAAAAGAAACACACCCAGCCCTTATTTTACACTCTAGTTGTGGTCCTGAAAAAGTGGGCATAAACAAAAAAGCGGGCATGAACCAAAAAGTGGGCATGAACAAAAAAGCGGGCATGAACCAAAAAGTGGGCATGAACCAAAAAGGCATCAACTGAAAACTATATTTCTGTTAAAAAAAAGGGGGGGGGGGCACTAAAGAAACAGGCGCAATACGACAGGGCCTTGATGTACACGTGAAACTGCATCACCTAAAATTCACATCCCCTGCCAGGAAAACAACTTAAAAACCTGCACAGTCCACAGAAGAAACTTTCTGTACCAGCCCAAAGCATGAACATGACTTATACCATTTCCTGGTGTACAAGTACAGTTACGTACGTGTAACTGGTCCTCCCCTCCACCAGAGACATCCTTCAATGATCGAACATTCATCACTGTTGCCATTTAATTAGCAATTTTGTGCAACATCTCTGCCCAAGATTTCCCCTACCAATGCACATAACTGACTATTGGAAAAAAATAGTCAACAGTCCACCAAATCAATTATACATAACATGGCCATCGTAAATCAATACAGAAGATAACCTCAAATTAAAGGTTAGTTTAAATAAAGTATTGAGTGATACGATATATTATTCATCATTACAGGTTCAGAGAAATGTTAAAATTAATAATTAATCATAGCAACTCACCAAATCAATGAAGCCCACACAAAGAAATTATAGGTCAGTGTCTTTTAAAAACTTTCTCAGCGGATCAATTCTCGAGCCCTTATTGTACAGACCAACCCTAGTGTACTGTGCCCCCACAGGTCACAACACACAACATATACTGATCACAGTTAGAAAATGTATATGGAACCTGAGGCAATATGCAAAGCAAAGGCACCTTCTGTTACAGTATGGTTATATTTATACACTACAAAATTTTCAAATTCCTTCAAATAAATTGGGCCAAATTGTGTAAATTTATGGTACATGCACTTCATCTGGTGCACGACTGGTGATCACTGACAGTAAGTGTTGTTACTGACACACAGCCTCATTAATCATCGGCAGCATCACGGCACGGACTGTCCTACTGAGCACATCCATCTCTCCATCCTTCATTAAGTTTTCTTTGTTTTGGTACATAAAACCAATAAAAAGGGTCATGGTGAGGACACACTCAAGACAACTCCTCTATCTCCAAGACAGTTCAGTCAGTACAGTGACCAAGCTATGGGCTAGATGACCTGCGGTTCACTTCCTGGCACTAACACCAATTTTCTCTTCACCAAAAGTCCAGACTGGCTATGAGGCCCACACACACTGCCTCCTATGCAACTGGTACTGGGGGTTCTGTTCCCAGGGATATAGCACTGGGGCACAAAGCTGACCACTCAGTTTCATCTAGTGCCATGTTTAACAGCAAGTGGAGCCAGACCACTGCTCCCCACATATGCCACAAGACATGCACAGAGACATTAACCACTCTAATCTAATGTAACCTAATATAATTTAGATATAAAACCACATTTTAACCGCATATACCATGAGCTTCCACTCTCCCTACACAGTGTGCAATTCCGTCCATTATTCCTAATTGTATTTCAGTTACACACATTTACAACCATCATTAATTACAACAATGCACCAAACAATTTCAGGACCTTGCATCTGCCTATCAGCACCAGCATCACTGTCCACCCAGAGGTGGTATTAACCTTTTGATGCCTAATGTCAACTATAGTTGTCGTACCGCACCGCTAACCACTAAAGTTTCATTTTATATATTTATTCAACAAATATAGGTACTGAATATTTTAAACGTGGTATATACTCTCCGTTTTTTTCTCTTCAAAATGCAGTTTGTTTCATAATTCTAACGTATTTGGT
>Ga0136643_10009549_pt1 | contig 14278 bp, 5 predicted proteins | sample TergutLab28metaG_FD_96883 | JGI IMG/M metagenome (GOLD analysis project Ga0136643, IMG submission 96883) | Labiotermes labralis P1 segment gut microbial communities from Petit-Saut dam, French Guiana - Lab288 P1 (version 3) (version 3) | ecosystem: Host-associated > Arthropoda: Insects >... | reverse complement strand
GTTTTCTAGACCTGGAGCCGCTACTTTTTTCATTCAAGTAGCTCCTCAATTGACCTCACGAGGCTCACGAGGCTGAGTGGACCCCGTTCCAGACCCACAACTACTCAGATAATCTTTTTACCTTCACCAAGTAAGTGAAAATGTTATTTTATTTATTTATTTATTTACTTATTTATTTATTACTTTCCCACGTTTTTAAATAAATACACAAGCCTATGCGTGCGTGTCGTAGGGGTCAATCACTGCAAGAGAGACATTTTGGTTTCTAAAGATAGCTACACCTTTCCAAGCTAAGCACAAGAACTGCTCGCCTGGCCACACCGAGCCTTCGCCTCTCAATCCATACTACTTCGGTGAATCCCCACTGGGAATAAAATCAAGGCAACTACACTTTACTTCCTGTCCTAGACTAATGCTGCTCTATCTACCACAGCGCCCTTCAGTTCCCCCCATACACGTAGCTACGTTAAAGTTTGATATTTGAGATACACTAGCTTGCAGAGAATGGCAACATAGCTCGGTCGACGCGTCCATGTCCTCTGTTACTGTCGTACGGTATTAAATTATAAGTAATTTTCCTGTTACACAGGAACTACTATGTAGGAAATGACGCAGTATTGGCTTTGAGTGGATCAGAACACCACTCATTTTGGGGGACATAAAACTTCATATTTTGTCAATTTAGAAAAATTAGTCTGCGGTCACAAGCCAGCGCGTTACCAGCTAAAATGACTATCCATAAATGTCTTATAATCACATAATGAGGATTAAATGGGAATCTGCCTCTCAGCTTTTAATAACGATACAGCAACAACTATTATACCTATAGCCCTCGGTCGCTGACGTGTAATAGGCTTTGGATGGATTACCAGAAAAAAAAAGAGTCCGGCTAAATTCACGAAAAAAAAACAGTCACATTCCAGCAATAAAAGCACGCAATTTTTTACCCAGTTGCAGAACAGAGCAACGTCGAAGTTAACGGTAGACCAAATGTCTAGTAAAAAAATATTCTGTAATGCAGAATCTGTTAAAACATAGGCCTGTATAATATTCACAAAGCCAACACGTTCTTTGTGGGATTTCCAACGGACATAAATATAAAAATATAAATCTGCCAGTTATGGTGCTTCGAGGGAGCTGCGCGCTTTGCCAGCGGTAATAAGTACCAACAGGGTCACCCAAGTCGGACAGGCCCCAATTTAAGAGTTACATGAAACGTGTCCCTAGGGGAGTAAACCCCAAAGTAAAATCGTGGTGAACTTTTATTGCTCACGTCGTTCATTTTCCGTAACTGAAAGTCATCACAGTACTCTGCTGACTTTCGTTAAGTACGTCCACTGCTTCCTAGATAATGTGTAACAAGATCCATCACATCTATACAACTATTCTATAACGAAATGTCTACATTTTAACCACCTGATTTGTTACACCACATCAGATGTTTACACAAGTGACTAACTTGTTTTTATGCTAAATTAGTTTAATTTCCTAATGACTGTCCCTTGCGGACCACAAAATGTAGGAATATTCAGTGTGACATTGTAATATAAATATCTAAGGAACAAGTTAGTGTATTCTATTGGTCTAGTGTCATGAATTTAAATCGTTGTCCTCCACGCTGGAATTTGGGCGTAGGATTAACAACCCTATCCGTTAAAGCACTGCGGTTTCGAAAAAGCAGTCGAAGCCTCGGAGGAAGTGGGCCCGCTGGAGAGCCGCGGAGTACATGTGAAGAAGAAGCGCGGGAAGGATGTCGTAAAATTGTTCCGTGCAGACAATTGGAACATAGCGGCAAAACACTAGTGACTGCAGGAAGAAAACATGGGAGGCCACGGCAGAAGAGCCATAGGAAGAAGAATTCGGATACTGTACCCTACAATGAGTGCCAGAAATTCTCTGCGGTGAATATTTAGAAAACTATCTTTTGTTACGTGACGCCATGTATTTTGGTACAAAGCACAAAAGTTTCCAGAAAACTGCTGCGTACTCCTTCAGCGATGAACAGTTTCGTCTATCGTGAAGATGCAGGCAGGAAGTTCGCCAGAAACATTCGCACCTGCGTACCATACAAGATGACGTCATGTCCCATAAGGTCGAAATCTCACGACTTCCTGTCGATCACATAGTAATTATGGCAGCAGAGAGAGGCAGGATGGGTAGATCTTATCATCATGTGACTTGCTCACTAATGCCGACTGCTGCTAACTGCGCAGGTATAAGGAAACGTTAAATGAGCAGCGCTGTGGGCCTTCTTAGTGGGAGATTTGTGTTTGCCACGCCGGAAGAGGAAAATACACTCACCAGTACATATGAAGTGTCTTCTTGCAGCGACAATCCAGCACTAGTCAAAGCAGATAAGCGTTTTGGGGTCACGTTCAGAATAAGGCATAGAAATTATAGAAGAAAACTACGTCAATTCTTGAAATAAAAAAACTTACGGTGTAATAAAAGAGACTGTGTTCAGTGTTCCGGAAGCTAGTGTTTTGGTCAAAATGCTTTTGATTTTTACTAAGCATTTTTGCTAGAGATTTTTGTAGCAAGTATAATACGTGCTCTTGCTTTCGAAATAGCGTGTAGTACCGAAATGTGTATCTGGCAACAAAATTCCTGCGTGGAGAATCATCCCTGTGCTGGTTTTCAGGAGACAGCCCCAATATAATGTTAGATTCAGCCAGTCAGAAATACATTGTTACTAGGCGTCAGAAAGAGTAACCAAAGACAATTAGATAAACGTAGAAAGAGATAATTAGCAATAGCGCCAACTGCCTCAGCTTGGCAAATGTCAGCCACTAGAGCGCTATCGATATAAAGGTGGCCGGCTACATATAAAACAAAAGTCCCGGAGCCAGTCATTAAATTTTATTTTCTCGGTAAAGTAACCGGCCAAGGTTCGTGGTTCAAGTCTCGGACTAGCATAAGGAAGATGAGAAGATAAACTGGTCGTCCGGCCATTAGCCTGTTTATATTAAAAAGAAAAGAAAATTTCTATATTAAAGTTCTGGAATGCTGCGGAGGGTTTTAACAGTTCAAACCTCTAATTGCTCTCCGAACGTAAGCCTAGCAGGTGTGTGTGTGTGTGTGCGCGTGCGTGCGTGCGTGCGCGCGCGCGTGCGTGTGTGTGTGTTTTTTTTTTATAAAGAAAAACTCCTAAGATTTTGTACAGCTTATTTGACCCCAGACAACCCAGTGGCTAGTTTATGTACAACCTGATTTTGGAGTGACAATAGAAATATTTAAAAAACAAGTCAGTGATGTTTTGCGCCTGATTTAACATTAACAAAACTTACAAACAAGAAATTTAGGAAGGTATTTTGACCCAGCAAGGGTTAAATGTCAAAATGAAGTAAGCTACATAAACGTGAACGTGTCTAACATGGAGGCACCGCGCACTGTGGCAGTCAGCTGTTAAAAGGTCCTTGAAGTGTATTCAGAAATGAGTTCAGTAAAGGATAATGCGATGATGGTGATAACAAAAATACTAATAGTAATGTTACAACAACAACAATAATAATAGTAATAATAATAGGATGCTGAAAAGATCTTTGGGGCCTGACAGGGACGAGGTGACAGGAACTGGAAAAGACTACGTACCGAGGAGTAGATCTGCATTCTTCACCAAAGAGTATTTGGGTAAAAGAATAAAAAAGAATGAGATAGGCGGGGCATGTGGCACGTGTGGGGGAGAGGAGGGGTGCATACAAAGTTTTGGTGCGGGAGTATGAGGGAAAGATACCGCTTGGGAGACCCAGGCTTAGATGTGAAGGTAAAATTAAAATGGATCTTAAGGAAATCGGCTGAAAGGCTGAGTGGACTGGATTTATCTGGCCCAGGATAGGAACAATTAGCCGGCTGTTTTGAACGCAGTAATAAGCCTTCAGGCTCAATAATGTGTGAGAAATTTCTTGGCTAGATGAGGACCTGTTATCTCTGTAGAATTTTATAATAATAATAATAATAATTCATTTTTGTCAGAATATATTGACGGATCCTGCACAATTGCGAGACAATTAATTATTTCCGTCAACAACATCAAACGGTTTGCGTTGGTAACGGTGACTCAGGGTGTTTACTGTGAGGGAGATATTGCTTTTTGAGGTGTCATATACACTATGTACATGTCTCAATGGTTTAGGACTGCACCGACCTTAGGGTGTATAATTCATGGTCGGAAAGTCCATGAGTGGGATCTGAAGCGGGCGTTAGTCACGGTGTCGTGTCACACGGCACACACAGATGGGCTTCTTTAGAGCAGTTTCAATGCTTGTACTGTCCAAAAGCGTGCCTGGTTTCGATCCCCAACTTATAGGTATCTGTGCCCCCATCTGACCTATCCTCAAGCGACAGGTTAGCAACATGTCTGCAGCAAATGTGACACCTTAAACTCGGCAAAAGCTCGATACATTCAGCTTAGGTTATTTTATCTCCTTGCACTTCCATGCGGCTACAGACACTCCTCTATCGTTTATACTGCGTCATTAGGAAGTTCCAAGAAAAGTGGGATGGAGTAGAATTGAATTGGGCTTATCAGCTACTGGTCTTTACTACTGGCGATAATTTATTGGGTCAAATACAAACACGATTAAGGAAAACTACCGTTCCTATACTAAGACACATGTAAGGGACTTTTGTCTAGAAACAGAAGCAGAGGGAAATAAACCTGTAGTTTCACGTCTAGCACCTGGAGAGCGGGACAAAACCCCAACGTAAGAGGAACTTTGTATACTTCATTGATGCATTCCGCTGTGTCTTGATACAAATTAATATAAAATCCCTTATTCGCAGTTACTTTACTAATTAGTACAATACAAGTAAATAAAGATAACACATTAATATTAGGTAATACCGGTGAATAATGGGTTTTATAGTTGAATAACCATAAGATTCAATGGGTTTTATATTTTAATAAACAAAAAACAAGAACACATACTTATTTATAGCCACGAATAATGGTTTCCGAATACAACTAATTCAAAGACTGAAAGACATTATGACACGTAGGAGACAAAAAGGACACATCAACACAAACACAAAGAAAAACGTGGGTAAATTTTACATATCACAGCCCATTAATCAGAAAGGTAACTAATCTGTTCAAACACACTAACGTGAACATAGCATACCGCGCTACCAACACTTTATTTAACAAGTTACAAAACCTGCAAGGAACACAAGACAAATTCCATACAAGCGAAATCTGTAAATGAACATGCAGAACGTGCCGTTCATCGTAAGGTACACAGGACAGACTAGTAGACAGCTAATAACCAGATTCACCGAGCACCAAAGATACATCCAGAACAACAAAAACAGAATCGGCCTATGTAATGCGTATCTTCCATAACAGACACGAATACGGAAACGTACACAATAAAATGTAACTACTGAAAACGTGTAAAAAAGGGCGGAGAATGAATTGCTGAGAAGATCTTCATGTACAAACATTTCAACGACAAGGATTATTGGTCCAAGAACAATATACCCGAGACCTCAACCCACTATTTTTTATTTATTTATTTATTTATTTACTGCAATTGGGTTGTTACCCGGTGGCAGTGGTTATTTTACATGTAAACAAAACATGAAATTGGTTAATACTAGATTTAAGTCGGGAGGGCTACATGAGAAGCATGTAGTGGCAACTTGGCATCTTGGGAACCATCTCAGCATGTGCTTATAGACACAGGGAAACCAAGAAAAACCTGTGTCGAGATGGCTGGTACAAACATAGATCGATACATTGCCGACGATATACACAAGACAGGCCAGCAGACATAATCGAACCACTACTCAACCAGCCACGACAGAGGAAACACCACCAAAACAGGGTGAGTCCAATGATTTACATACGTATACACAGTAACGTTGTAATAACTCGAGTTTATGTAAACTTAATAAGGTTTTGTTTGTTTACAGACGTGGGATCTTCCTGCGGACTTCATACCCTCCCGACCCAATCATAATTTTAAGAATGTTGAACATATATTGCCACGACCTTGCCTAGTCCACGGAAGCAACAGTCGATCATAGCTCAATACGAACACGCACAATGAATAGAGAATTTTAATCATAGACTTTTAAGGTTTTTAACTCATAGCGTTGTAGTGCAAAACGTATGTTTTTTACCACTGTATAAATTGCTGTAAGTGCAGTAGATGACCCATGTACCTTTCATATTTCATGATGATACAACTACTGTATTAAACATAGATAATAACTGCGTAACAGCAGGTGGTTTTAAGCAAAGGGCACATAAATTGTCCCTAATAATGGTGTAAGGAACACCGAAACATATAAAAGATACAGTAAATACACGTAATGAATAAATATTATGTACTTTTTTCGTGTAATTAGGGTGGTATTAGAGAATGCACGCAATGAAATATTTCAAAATACGAAATCTTGTTCTGTATGGGTGCGAATAAAGAGGGAATCGCATACAAGATATAATTCCCTTGTAACAAGACGGCAGAGTTTAAATGTAAGTGGGAAAACCGGATGAGCAAAACAAAACTAAGCTACCTGTGAACTTCGTAATGAATTTTTGGCTCCAAAAAACAAGGGGAATTTATTGACTAGCTGAGGAAATGATAGTTTTTCAAGAAGGACTCTGCTCCTTTGAGGTATTTCGTTGTTTATGTACTTGTATTATATACAGAGTACGTTACCTTAACACAAACCATTGTGCTGCAGTGTCTGCTACTTACTATCATGTTAAAACACAGCCCTTGATCGTGTGCAGCTAGATTCTTTAGCGTTTTGTATGACGTTTATGGGATATAAAATTTTAATAGGTCTTGTAATTATTAACCTTTTAGCGCCGGAATTATTTTTTTAATTTTAGCACATCCTGTACATAAAATGTGAATAATACAGGAACCAAATACGTTGGAATTATGAAACAAACTGCATTTTGAAGAGAAAAAAACGGAGAGTATATACCATGTTTAAAATATTCAGTATCTATATTTGTTCAATAAATATATAAAATGCAACTTTGGAGGTTAGCGGTGCAGTACGACCACTATAGTTGACATTAGGCGTCAAAAGGTTAAACAACCCTGAGGGCGGCCTTATTTTCCTAAAATATATACGTTAAATAAATATTTCATTTAATGCGCTAGATTAAAATATATATGTATGAGATAATTTTATTAAGTTGATTTATGGGGAATTCAATCTTAGGAACTTAGGCGCAGTTAACATAATTTAAGGAGTTAACAAAACCGTGTAAGAACATGACAGAATGTTTAAATATTCGCATATGTTTGGTTTACTGGGTCACATAACAGACTTCGTTGACATTTTGTACAGGAGGTCTGAAAATAAATGAGTGGCGATCCTTATTTCTGGTAACAAGCCGCATCGCAAGGTGCTCGACTTCCTGTGTGCAGTGACGTTAATCTACAACCGCCCCGACATCATAAATTCAAAATATGACGCTAAATTTTGAATAATTAATGTCACTAAATTTTGAATTCTAAATCTGCTGCAGCATTTTATTTTATAATTAACCTTTTGACGCCTAATGTCAACTATAGTGGTCGTACTGCACCGCTAAACTCAAAACTTTGCATTTTATATATTTATTCAACAAATATAGGTACTGAATATTTTAAACATGGTGTGTACTCTCCGTTTTTTCTCTTCAAAATGCAGTTTGTTTCATAATTCTAACGTATTTGGTTCCTGTATTATTCACATTTTATATACAGGGTGTGATAAAATTAAAAAAGTAATTACGGCGCCTAAAGGTTAATTCCTATACGTTTAAGAATAAGTGTACTTCATAAAGCATAACAGTGTCGGTCAGATCTTGTTCGATCTTGTTTTGTCATTTCACAGGCCTGAGCCAGGGGTACATGGGTGGTAGAAGTCAGTCCCCTTCCCCAAAGACTGTCAATCAGAACAAATACCTTTACATGTTTCGTCACAAACCGGCCATAAGATATTAATTAAATGCGTATTATCTATACATTATTTCAACGAAAATAATAATAAAGTACAAGGTAAAAGGGTAAATTTTTCGCCATCCACGCCATAAAGGCATAAAGATGGAGTAAAGTTCGAAAGACACACATTAACCTCGGCACGAGGTGCAGTTATTTATCCTCACGCCCCGGCCGATTTAGCCGTGAGGAAGGAACGGTCCGGTACCCACTGCATAGGAAATTGGGTGGAAAAAAACACCGGTTGGGATGTTTCGGAGAAGAAATAAATCCCTTGGCCCTGTCGGAAACGAACCACTCGTAGCCTAGTCACTAAACTGATTACGCTGTTCCGTATCCAAAGGCAATCTGAAAATAATTATGTAATCATATATATATATATATATATATATGCATAACATGCAAACATGCATAAGGCATATATACCACACATCGTTACAGCAATTCCTGAATGACGTAATCTGTTGTAGAAAATCAAACTGTAATATAACGTATTGCTACTTGGAAGTTTTTTAGAAAAACCGCTGTATTTGTAGTTCTGACATTAATTTTTTTTTTTTGTTGGACAGATATAGAGATGCATGGTAACACCATCTGGCGGGTTTCCGCTAAACCTCCGTGTGTGTGTGTGAACCGTGAACAAACATGAGCCTCGGAGTTCAAACGGAAGTTTCTGAGACGCGGTTGAGTTTCTATTGTCTGTATGTTAGATACTTCACAGGACATGTCACCACATAGAGCTAGCTAACTGGCCGCGCATAACATGAGAAAGACGACAGTGCATCGTTATGGAGCTTAAAATGCGCATGCATTGAGTTTAACCAACGGACAGTGGAATGTCAATTTGTTGTGTGCCTTGAATATGTCTTACGGCAGGCAGCAACACATTTAAATACAACAAATAATGACGCCTAGTCCTGGGTTAACAGCCAGAACGGCCCTTGAACAGGTCATGGGTTTTATAGTATATGTTTACATAAAATATTTTACTATATATATAATAAATAAAATACTATTACAATTTGCGCCTAAATTGTTGCACGGCGACTGGTGATCGAAGAAGACCATGAAATCAAAATACTCAAATAAAGCGAGAGTGGGTAGGCCTTTCTCTCTTTCTTCTGACAACTTTCAGTCCAAAAATGGAAAGTGTATGTTTGCGGTATAGTTTCTACAGCACTGAGCATGAACACGTAACAAATATTTTGTACAGACTGTGGAAACTAAGGGTGAACAGTCTTTTGTTTCACTCTATCGTTGCTACTCCGAGAGTTTCGATTGTATCTGCATAGGTGAAATTACTTAATATATTGTGGACTGTTGAATTGCATATGAACATTTCGTGGATTTTCTTCTCAAGCGGCAAGCAGGTGTCAAAACGAAAGATAAAGCAGCCCAGTAAAATGCAGTCCAGTAATTCCACAGTACAATAATTCTGTAACGAATATGTGTGCATAACATCGACAACTGCATTTACGTAAGTGACTTCTCGTTTTACATTACCATGGAAGTTAAAAGGTACCATTTTTAAACTTCTGAAGACTGATTTTTTATTGAATTGTAATACAAATTCAATTCCTACCACACAGACCACGGGCTGTTCTCATTACACAAACTATTTAATCTCGTACAGAAGTATAACTCTTTTCATTCTAAGAAACGTGCAAAACACAGAAGTACGCTATGTGACAAACAGCATTATGATAATGTTAACAGCCGTTGCAACACACAATTATCACTGGGCTATGCATAGATAAACTGTATCTATACAGTCTCTCGGAAAGATCAGAAATGAGTGGGAAATTCTGAAATGTAGTGCAGGAAAAGGATACAAAAGGCCAGCTGGACCGATCGTGTGAGAACTAAACATGTATTGCATAGAGTCAAGAAGGACAGGAATATCCTACAAACAATAAAAGGATGGAAGGCTAATTGGATTGGTCACACCTGAGTAAGAAATGCCTTTTGATACATGTTATTGAGGAGAGTTAGAAGGAAGGATAGAAATTATGCGAAGTCTAGGAAGAGGACGGAAGCAGCTACTGCATGAACTTAAGAAAACGGGAAGGTACTGTAAATAGAAAGAAGAAGCACTAGATCGCACTCTGTGGAGAACTCGCTATGGGTACAAACTATGGACCTGCCGTAAGACACAATACAAAATTATTACATTTTGTTTGTTAATTTCAAAAGAATAACACAATGTTGTGTATTAGCAATGGTATAGTACGAGACAATATCCCAGAAGAGATTCTGCATTGACAGGTCATTACAGTTTATCACAAGGAAGCATATGTTAAGGAAATGTACACTAAGGTTCTTCAAAAATAGTAATCCTAAATCATCAGAAGTAGGTGAGTTCGACTTAAGATCATCACCAAAACTACTGTCACTGAGTCTTACGTACTGGGGTGCACGTTCCACGTTCTCCTGTGAGGAAAAGGTAAGGGCAAAGTTAATCCTAAAACAGATCATGAAGGCCAAAGTTGGTGTAAAGATACAGCTCTACTCTTTCTCTAATCTCGGCGTTACACAGGGGGGATAACCAACGTCACACTCCAGCCGCTTTAACCCCAGGAAAAAGGCACGGTACCCATTATACAGGAGGCTGGGTGGGCCCCGGAGAAGGTCTGAATAGGCGCGGAAAATCTCACTTTCACCGGGCTTCGATCCCAGAACCATCCAGCCCGTAGTGAGTAGCTATACCGACTACGCTTTCTCGGTAAATTACGCTCTAAATGTCGAGTGAAAACGAAGAAGAGAGACAGGAAATTCCGGCCATTATAGAAAAGAAACTTTCATTGACTTATTCACAAAATTCTGCATTTAACAAGACCAGTATGTTTCAAATTTTTTATGTTGATTGTTTAAGATTAATTTTATTTCACGCACTCCCAAGTGATCAGAAGCATGCAATATTTTGTTGATATGTTGTTTGTTTCACGTCGTTTATCACCTCATGCCTCTTGATTTGCCAAAGCTAATAATGTTTGATGAACAGTAAGAATAAAGACTTTCGCCTTTGTGAAACTTTGTGCATTTCCTTTTTCATGCAACTTTCTCTGCATCTAATTTTCGTTTCCTCCCTCCTTTTCTCTCTTTGTCTCTCCACGTTTCATACCTTCTCAACAACAATTTTCCTCGAAACCCGTTAATACACTGGTAAAGCAAACCGGGTTTCGCACCCACATAACGTCAAAGTGATGATGGCTACTGAAGGTCTGGTGGCATGAAAGTAAATAATACAATGATATAGAGCTTCTCCTGCTTGATTTGATTTATAGTACAGGTAGCAACCTCCGCTATACTGTGCTTCACTTAGAACTCTTTCGTTGTAGTGCTGTTGTGCTCTGCTTTGATAAAATCTTTTTATTTTGCGCATAAATGTAACTCATTTACAGTAACTGCTGAGCGCTTGTGTTTGTGTTTACCGCCACCGCCGTCTCTGACCGACAGCCGAATGTGGCCGGTCGGCATTAGCTACGCGTAGGGCTAATGCCACGCCTCTGAAGTGTAAATCCGCCAGCAATCCATGCAGCTCGTAACCCGTGTGAGGAAGCTCACACAAGAGACGTTACTTGCATTACGACTGCAATGAAATGGCCATAAGATACGACACGGTACGACCCTCGCATACTGGAAGCGATCTACTCAGACGATATGCACTTCTTTATTGCGAATATGTCATACACTGCAAGTGAATCCGAATACCCACGAAAGTAGGACTACATTACGTTTTCAAGTCAATTACAGTACACCAGCAACAAATAGACTGTTTTCACACAGTAGTTCAATGTTGTTCCGTCCTGCAAAGCCAGAATTTTACTGCCATACGAAGCGAGTGTTTCCCCGCAAGCTTCTTCCCGCAGTCTTACATAACACAACACCGCACAGCACAGCACAGCACAGCCCGCTTTCTGTGACACACATCATATATCCATGGCGATCTGTTTACGACTGACAGCGACAGGCGAGGCAAAATGTTGAGTTTTTATTGTATCGCATCGGCCATTTGAAAATATGATTAGTGTCTTACGGTAAGCATAATCGTCATTCTGCAGTCCGTCTTACGACAGGTCCATAACATCTTCTGAAGCGAGTTCTCAAAGGGAGATTTAATGCCTTCTCTTTAATTTTACACTAACCGGTCTTTTCCTTAAGCTCATCCAGTAGCTGTTTCCGTCTTCTTATTCCTCTTTCCATCACTCCTATACTTCATTTCATCTTTCCTTCAATAACCTGGTTTAGAAGGCAGTTCCTACACAAGACGTGACCAACAGAGTTAGCCTTCCTTCTTGTTATTGTTTGTAGGATTCCTTTCCTCCTTAGACTTCATCTAATACTTCATTTCTCACACGATCAATCCAAATTATCCCCTACATCCTTCTCCAGCACCACATACAAAAACATTCAAGGTACTTCTGGTACACTTTCCCAAGTGTTCAATTTTCAGCACCATACAAAGCTACGATCCAAGTGTATCACTTTACTAGTTCCTTCCTTACATTTAAGTCCAAATTACTAGTGAAAGAGCACCTTGTGGAATGCTATTTTGCCTCTGCAGTCCTGGATTTAATTCCATGTGCACATCTTGCATCCTTTGTCACCATGTTATCCAAACATTTGCCGTATTCCACATTCGCCACTTGATTTTCAATGGTAAGTACATCGTATCGACATTTAATGGACATTGTGTATTACGGAGTGCGTATTGTGAGAGATTCCTTAGTGTTCCATTGCGGTACAAGTTATGTCTCGTGTGTTTTGTGTGTTATTATTAATTAATTTTTTCTTCTTGTCTTGTCGTAATTATTCATGACGAATGAAAACGGAGAAAACGCGCGTGGGAAAAACCTTTCATGAAGATGCATAGGAAAATCTTGTCACTGGCAATGAAGTTGAAAGTCAGGTGGTAATAACCGGCTACTTTGGAACTCATGGAAATAAAACAAGAGGGAGCTGTTGAAAAAGGAGAAGATAGTTGTGACAAACAAACTGAAGCACCTGCGAGGGTACTAACAAAAAAGGGAAGGACCCACCTTTTTTAATATCTCGAAAGTTTCCTTTCTTTTTTACAAGACAGGGGCCATAATAAGGACAGGAGTAACGGACTAGAGTGGAGAATGCTGCCTCCTACTACCGTCGTGTACAGTTGCCTATTCAGCAAATTCTAAAACCAAAGCCTCTATCAGAAAAAGAAAATAAGATTTATCGGAATGGCATTTATCAATTAACATGTACGGACTGTGGAAAGAAATTTTTAGAAAAGATATAATGAACACCTGCATTCATTCAGAAATATAAACAACAATTCAAAATTCGCCTAACATCTTTTGGAAAATGGCCACGTCCTTCGGTAGCGTCAAAGACGTTATATGAATTTTTCATTTCAGTTGTACAAAGGGACATGCATGTATACGGCAGAAAAATTCTATGTCTATTGAAAAAAAAATTAAAGGAAGACGCACACGACGGAGTAAACATACTGATTCTAATTGTTCCAATGTTAGGCCTACAATATGCCTGACCTTCACTCGACACGAAAAATTAAGTTAACTTAATCCCCTACACATAAGATACACCATTGCTTCTCAATACTGCCAATATTAGGAAAATTTAAGAATATTAATATATGGTTTCCCAAGCATATAAACATTAATTTAAAAAAAGCTTAATAGGAAATATCTCACCTGAGTCTTATGTTTTTCGTACATCTCGAAGAACATGATGAACATGTGTACCTCCGGTTTAACAGAACACACTTCGCATTGGTTGCTTTACATGTCACAAGAAGGACATAACCAACATGTGCCCCAAAAGTCATTTTACTACCTACCTATGATTGTTGAGTACACTTATGCATATTTCATACATATAATCCTACAGTTTTTCTTACACATTATCTGAACATCCTTTGCACTTTATTATCTTATTACCAACTTTATGAAGTTTATTTTAAAGGATGAGGTATCATCCCAAATTGTAGTTATGGTTTGACTAGAATGATTCTTAAAGAAGAGGCCTGATAACGGCTTTATATTATTGCATTGCGTTGCCTTGGGTTATATTATATTATATTATATTATATTATATTATATTATATTATATTATATTATATTATATTATATTATATTATATTATATACTTACTCCATGGTGCAGAGTCCTTCTTGAGAAGCTAACTGGTTTGCAGCTAGTCAAGAAATTCCTCGCATTTTACGGAACCTGAAGGTTCATTACCGCACTCACAAGCGTCCGCCACCTGTCTCTATCCTGGGCCAGCCCAATCCAGTCCATATACCCACATCCTACCTCCTGGAGATCCATCCTAAT
>Ga0136643_10009544_pt1 | contig 14280 bp, 5 predicted proteins | sample TergutLab28metaG_FD_96883 | JGI IMG/M metagenome (GOLD analysis project Ga0136643, IMG submission 96883) | Labiotermes labralis P1 segment gut microbial communities from Petit-Saut dam, French Guiana - Lab288 P1 (version 3) (version 3) | ecosystem: Host-associated > Arthropoda: Insects >... | reverse complement strand
GCTGAGTGGACCCCGTTCCAGACCCACTACTACTCAGAAAATCTGGTAGCGCCGGGGATCGAACCCGGAACCTCTGTATCTGTAGCCAGAAACTCTGACCACTAGACCACAGAGGCGGTCACGTTCCATTCCATAACTGTACATAATACCGTCTTCCTGAAGATGAGCCCTCGGGTTCGAAACATGTAGAAGACACAAAAAAATTAAAATATTAATTTATGAAAGTTGCATTTTGTTGGTTTAGGTTGTATAATTATATTTAATGAAATTTGTAGTTACATACAGCGCATACTTATGTTATATAATACAAAATATTATTACAAAAGTAAAGGTCAAGGTCAAATTCACCCTATAGCAGGCCACGAAGGCCCAGGGGTGGTTTAGAGGTATAGCTCTATTCTTTCTTTAACTTCGGCACTAAATGGGGTGGGTGGTCAGCGCCAAACCCCGGCCGCTTTACGCCCGGTAAAGACCCGGTACCCATTGTATAGGAGGTTGAGTGGATCCAAGGGTCGGTCTGGACGGATGCGGAAAATCGCTCCCCCCGCCCGTAGCGAAATAAAATATACAGAAAACTTCAGTGCTTATGGAAGTTTTCTATGTATTTTTATAATGTTTACATCTTGTTCTGTAAACGTTGGGGATCGCACAATGCAGTAAACGTTTGTATGTATGGATCTACATCTTGAGGGCCTGAAGATGACTCGATAGAAGTCGAAACATGTAGGCCGTAATGCAATAATATATTATTAGAATGTACTTTTGTGTTTGACTGTTGTGATCCGTTCGTTTAATTTTGAACTCTGGGTTGCTGGGAGAGTAGAAGGAGAGAGGAAACTCTGTACTGCAGTTCTCACTTCTTGTAGTTACGATACGTTTCTCTTGTCTTATAAGGAATATCAAGATTCTGTGGTTTTGTTGCTGCAGGATGATCAACGAACACAATTCTGCAGATAATATTCTGATGTCTCTGCAGTAAAAGAATGTTTATTGAGCCTGTACGTTGGACCACGTAACTTGCATTGCGAAAAGAGGGAAATGAAACGTTAGTACTGGTTGCGGTCTGACATATGCTACACCAGGCGATTAGTGGCCTGAGCTTTGGCACGACGGGGCCTGAGTTCAGTTCCAGGCAAGTTCATGTGGAAATTATGATGAACCAATTGGCGTTAGGACGGGGTTATCTTCTTGTACTTAGGGTTTCCCCCGTCAGGATCTTTCCGCCATTTCTCCCTACTGATATTTCATTCGTCTATCACCGACGGTGGATTGATCTGGCTCAGGATAGTGACAGCTGGCGGGCACTTGTAAATGCAGTAATGAACCTTCAGTTCCATAGAATGTGGGGAATTTCTTGACTAGCTGAGATCCGGTTAGCTTCTCAGGAAGGACTCTGATCCATGGAGTAAGTAAGTAAGTAAGTAAGTAAGTAAGTAAGTAGTTAAGTAAGTAAGTCAGTCAGTATGTAAGTAAGTAAGTAAGTAAGTCAGTCAGTAAGTCAGTATGTAAGTAAGTAAGTAAGGAAGTCAGTCAGTCAGTATGTAAATAAGTAAGTAAGTAAGTAAGTCAGTCAGTAAGTAATTCTCACCGACACTGTATAAACTTAGCAGTTGATAGCACTGTTACATAACACTTAGTCTCGAACTCAAAGGACAACAGGTAAAGACAGTACGCCAAATTACGTACCGCGCTAAGAACGAAAACTGTAATGTGAAGGTGCAACTCCACTCAATATTAACCCCGGTACTGGATGGAGGTGACTGGTCAGGTTCACGCTCCGACCACTTTACTACTGTGGAAGTAGTCTTCAGAACCCAGTAGGTGGGCCCCACAGGCGATCTGGGCGCTTTAAAGCAAAGACAACCTTTGTGCTCTTACGTGGTACCTATACCCACTGAGCTATCCCGGCTCCTGTCTCTGTACCGACGAAGTAAGAAGTAATTAAGGACTAAACAGCTAGACTGGCAATTTGGTAAGTCGCTTTTGTTGAAAGAAATTAGGAGGTAATCGGGTTGTCCAGACCTTGCCAGCACAGAGCTCCTGTGTGCCTAATATGTGTTACGGTGATACATTCCTGTATGGACCGCATTATCAGGGACAGGGTTGGTCTTCCATTACAGGGACCCACCGGTCTCATGTTGCTGCAGAGGAAGCGGTGTTACATACAGGTGTTACTTAACTGTTACATACATGTGTTATATTTTATATACAGGTATTTCTTATATGTAATGTTATATAAGGTCAGGTAATGGCATATTAAAGAGAGGAATATACAGGTGTAGTTATATGAAATGTTATATTCATAAAAGTATTGTCACATGTAAGACAGTTATTGTCGTATGTAAGCAGAACATTGACAATTTAATGTCATGAATGTTGTGGCAATGTATTTTCATAATATTTCTGTGGACTTAGATTTCAAACAAGACGATAACTGCGTGTCACCCTGAGTTCAGACAAGCAGGGGACAGGCACGTATCAAATTTATTGTTGTGGCAACTTGAACTCCGACCCGGAGCGGTAGTCCAACGCCAGTCACCAGTATTTCAAAGAAACAAGACTTTTCATAAGTTACCCGTTGTCGTCCTCAGGTGGAACAACTCACTTGAATGCAGTAAAAAGTAGGTTCCGAAACGTCGCGTTTGTTTTGTTTTTTCATTTGAAAAATTTCTTGCCAATGTTGAAGAAATTGCTGATTAGTAGCTTTGGAGATTTTGTAAATATCTTGCAAAAAACAGTTTATTTAATGACGATAAACAGAGAATTGATACACTTAAAGTGAACCATGAAAAAGTCTGTCAGAAATAAAGAACTGTTAAAGTGATTAAAAATATTCTCAAATACCTATGAAACAATGTCTTAGTGAGCAGCATGATTCTTGCCCCAGTTGAAGTTCTCAAGACAACGTCTATGAACTTGGTCGTGAAGCTAGTGTGACGCCGTGTAGCCTGGTAGGTCGTTAGGAGCATATTTCAGCAACCAGCTTCCTCCGTTTTCAGCCTGCAAGGAGGACGCTGGCAGTGGGCTACCCCACAACACTACACATCGCATTAGGCCAGTAACTGTCACGTGTAGTATACAAACACGTGTGATCACATTGAAACTGAACATCATTTACGTGACAAACAAGTATTTTACTCATTTCATTCAAGAACCCGCTCTCAGCCTTGATCCTCAAACTCAGTCACTATTAGAGATCGCAGGTTTCCGCCGCGAAGTAGCTGAGAACTGCCCTCTTGTGGGTTAATATGCAGCGAGTAGTGGTTAAAAAAACTTACTGCTACTAGTTGCGTAATAATCAGAAGAGGGCAGTTCTCAGTCACTACAAATTTATTTCTTGGTGTAGCTCAGATAGAACTGTCGTTATCTTGGATTAAACAAGCACCGTCTTGCGATCCCGGTTCACATTGTGCATATGCCCTTCTTGATCTATAGCACCGCCAAAGAAACATGGCAAGCGGCGCAAGCACTACCACTGCGAGTATAGTGCAGATAACAGGAGTCAACCTCCCTCCCTTCAGAAATGAATGTACTGTCTGTGTTTTTAGTGCCTTTGTTGGCATTATGTGTCCTGTCGGTGAGGCTGAAGCCCAGGAAACAGTGGTGGTTGTAGAGATGCACTGCATCGAGTCCACTACATCCCACGAAGACTTGGATTCATCGTTACAGAGCACGTTGCCTGTGTCTAGACGTTGCTTCAGGCACCATGCCCGCAGGCTTCCCAAATTGCAGTTGCATTCAAATGGGTTGCCTGATATGTGCAAACGTTTCAAGGTCACAAGATCATCAAACAGTTTTGTATCAAGAAATGTGAACTGGTTGTTCGATAAGTCCAGTTCTTCTAATTGCTTGAGGCCTGAGAATATATTCTGGGCTGAGATGGGTGTATTGAGTGATCGTTCGAAAATTTGACCATCCAATTTCACCAACATGTTGTTGCTCAGGGACAGTCTCTTGAGGTTTGCAACTTGCTGGAATGCTTTCACAGGTAAGTAGTTTATATTGCAGAAGTCTAAGTACAAATGTTTTAAGCTGGGCGCCAACAAAATAGGTTCATCATTAATAAAATTTAGTTCATTGTGTTGTATGCGAAATTCAGTTATGTTTGGATTTTGCAAAAACAGATGCGGATCGATGTCGCTTATTCTATTCTGACTGACATCAACGAATGTCAAGTGAGCATTGGTGAAAAATGTTTGCGGCTGGATGTATTTAATTACATTCCAGCTAAGGTCGAGTGTCCGAAGTTCGGTCACCATCTGTAGAGTATCCGGGTGGAAGGAGGTAATGACGTTGTTACTCATGTTCAGTTCTCTGAGTTCATTGTTTGTCAAAAAAGTATTCCTTAGCAAGTATGAAATTCTGTTGAAGCTAGCATCCAAATGTCTGATATCAGTATTGTTTCTGAACAATTCAGAATCGATGGATGTAATATAATTACCCTTGATTACAACGAATTCCAGTTTCGAATTATTTTGGAATATCGTGTGGGTTAGTGAAATTATTCTGTTGTGACTTATATCTAAGAATCTTAACTCCATATTAGATCCAAACGTGCTGGACTGTAAATAATTGATGTCATTTGATCCCAGATCCAGATATCTGAGTTTCGTCGCATTCTTCAGGATGTCAAAATGAAATTTACTGATTTTGTTGCCATTTAAACTCAAATATTGAACGTTCCTATTATTCCTGAAAGTTCTACGATCAACCCCACTTATGTTATTTTTGCTTAAGTTAATGTGGATCAACTCTGTGTTTTCTTTGAATATATCCACGTGGAGACTGGAGATCTTGTTGTTACTTACGTCGAGGTGTAGTAGCTCGGAGTTCCACCTGAAAGTATCTGGATGCAAAGTGTCGATGCTGTTTTTACTGACGTCAAAGTGCCTAACAGCACTTCCATTGATAAGTTCTGGGGGCAGGTAACCGATTTTGTTGAAGCTGAGTTCTAGTATCCATAATCTTGGATTGTTTCTGAACAGGTGTGGCTCCAGGGACGTTATCCTGTTCCTAGTCAGATACAAGTTAGTTAGCACTGTATTTTTCTTGAATGTATCAGGATGTAAAGTGTCAATAAAGTTATTCTTTAAGTACAATGTCATCAGCAGAGGGCAGTAAGTAAAAACATCAGGATGAATTAATGACAATCCGTTATTTTTCAGTGACAAAGTACGGAGAAATGACAACCCTCGGAATGCGTCTTGTTCAAGGTCAACCATATTATTGTTATCCAACAGCAGAAGCTTCAGTTTGGTAATTCCAAGTCTGTTGAAAGCGTCATTATGTAGGACAGTAATGGCGTTACTGGAGAGATTAAGGCCTTCGTCGCTGTTATCGAGTCCTGACGGTACTGAGTTCAGAGAATCAGCGGAACAGTCGGCACCAGGTAGCTGACTCTGGGTGGTGATGTCATAAACGTCGGTGCCACATCTGCAGGAAGTCGGACATGCAGACGCAAGGCAGACAACAATGGACACAGTGGAAATAATCACCAAGAAATGTCTCTCAGTCCCCTGCGTCATCCTGACCGGACTGCAGCCTGCAACAAAAGCAGACGGTACGTTCAGCTCTTCAGATGTGTTCTGACAGTACCTACACGGAGCACTTCGCACTGTTAAGTATTGGTGTTTATGTTACTGTGATAATGATTTAATGCTTGTTGGCGTAGTGATAGGTCTACACAGTACAGCTTCCCAAAATTTGGGTAAAAACGGACCCCTTATAAATTCTCGTTAATTCTCTCCCCAAAATTATTTCAACTTGCAGGCCCCTTAGGCGCAATTTTGCGGTCAGTTTTAAACTTGGAATATTTACAAATAAAGGCCACTTAAACCCTAAAATCTTAATTCATTCAGCGTAAAAATTTGTAAAACAGTAATCATTTTCCTAGAGGCAATGACAGTGAAAATGGTGAGGGGTAGGGGGCTATTTTCTGCGAACGGACTCTGCAACATATTTTACCACAGAAGGTGCAAAAGAAGAAAATGTCCCTGCTCAAGACATGACGGCCTACACTCGGCAGTAGATGGAGTGATCGACCTAATTGACCTTAACAGCCTTTTACTCCTGGGAAACAAACCCGGTACCCATTGAATAGGGCGAGCCCCAGAGTCGGTCTGGACTTTTCAGGGAAACAGAAGAATTCCTTACCCCTATCGGGATTCGACCTGTGAGTCGTCCAGGCCGTAGCCTAGTCGCTATACTCACTAGGCTATCCTAGTTCTGTCTAGAAGTCTACCAAATACTGAAGTTCTTGAAACTTTCCATTCTGTCAGCATTTTTCATAAATTATGTCTTTAATACACCAAAAATAGTGATAATTAATACATGTATCTTATTATATATATGCAATGATTAATAGAAGTACAGTTTTAGCCTATCATAGCTTTATTATATGAACAGTTTAACAGAACGTAGCTGCCTGTTTCGGCTTACTTGAAGCCATCTTCAGGCTTTGACTTAAACGAAATTAAGTATATAATTAACAACGTCTTATCTCGTCATTTTGGGGGCACGAGGTGGCGCAGTTGGTTGAGGCACTGCGCTACAAACCGGAAGGTCAAGGGTTCGATTCCCGATGTTGTCATTGGAATTTTTCATTGACATAATCCATACGGCCGCACTATGTCCCTGGGGTTGACTCAGCCTCTAAGAGAGATGAGTAAGGTAAAAGGTAAAGCAGTCCCGTTACAGGCCTGGAGTGACCCAGAGGGTTCCAGGAAGTTAAGGTTCTCAGATTTCATGACAACGGCACAGGATGGTGGTAAGGTTGTCAGGCTTAGGCATCGGCCGCCTTTACCTCCAGGAAATGCTGCTGGTACTCATTTCTGTTAGAGGCTGAGTCGAACCCGTGGCCATAGTGCGATCGGAAGGATTTTGTATCGATGAAGAATTCCCAGGACACAAGCTGGGATCGAACCAGCGACCTTCCGATATGTGGCACAGCACCTTAACCACTGTGCTACCGCGGACCCCAAGAGAAATGAGTACCAAGAATATTTCCTGGGGAGTAAAGGCGGCCAGTGCGTAGTGCTGACAAACTTACTACCTTAATGTGCCGATTGTCTTGAAATTTGAGAACCTTAACTTCCTGGAACGGGCAGGGCCTGTTCAGGTCTGTCATGCGATTGCTGTACCTTCATCTCGTCATCTTAAGGCATTGATAATTATATATTTAATTATTTTAAATCAAAGCCTTAAGATGGCTTCAAGTATGCCGAAACATGTAGCTACGTTCTGTTAATTTGTTTATATAATAAATTTGTGTTAGACTAAAATTATACAACTATTGGTAATTAAAAAATAAACAACGGGGTTGTCTCACTTAAAAAAATCGTGCATTTTGTTGATGTATGAAAGACATAATTTATAAACAATGAAAATATTCAGTTGAGTAGGTTTCCATTCTGAATCCGACCCCTGGTCAGGCAAACCGCTGCTCTAGACTTGTACTGTGGCTTGTGTAGTAAGTTCAGTTAAATGGTTCTAGTGCTCTGTAATTGACGTCAACAGTTAACAAACAATTAAGCCCTTGATAACGCAACATTGATTAGAAATGTCGGCCATAAATTAGTGATAATCCCGTTGCATGTAGGGCAGGTAGGTCAGCTTTGGCAATAATTACGACGTCATAACTTTAGAAAATTTTATTCGAAGCATTTGTCACAGGGGTTACGAAGGTCACGTATCTAAAGTACCACAGGTCAACAAATGACCAGAAATAGTAAAGCAAGCTTGCAACATCAAAAGCAAGACTGCTTTACCCTCGAACACGGGACCGACAGGCTGTCCCACAACGTCGGTAACTACCAACCAAAACAGCGTAACATCCCAGGAGAGCAAAGATCTGATTTACGGCGCGACCGAAGCCTCAAATCACGCCAAATAAGAGCCGTGTTTGTCACAACGTTAGACCCTGCCTTTCAGCGTTCTCTGCAAATTTTGTTATAAATTCCCTCTACAGTGAAAATTTTCGAAGAAATAACAATCGGCATGCTCGAAATGCTGTATATGAGTCTTACTGAAAAAAATTGTTAGAGAATTTTCTTACATTTTAACCTAAATTGAAATGTGTCGACAAAATTTCGTGACCACTCTTCAACATAAAATTTCATGAAAATATTTTATTCCCCCCCTCCAAAAATTGAAGCTTATTTCCGCGTTTAGTTTCGTGGGGTTCCGTGCTCTTCACTTCAAAGACTCCATTCTTCCATTCACGCTTAGGTCTTCCACGTGGTCCCACTAAAATGTCTACAGTAACCCTTTATTTCTCTCATGCCCCGCTCATCCTTCTTGTTATGATGATCCTGGTACAGTACCTGTAGTAAAGAGGACAGATTACGAAGATCCTCGATACGCGAATTTCTCCAGCTTCTGTTTACTTTCGCCGCGTCAGTAAATCACATTTTTATTGAACGTGTATGCCAGCTTCCTCGAATAGCTGGTGTTGCCTTTTAAAGTACCTTGTTTTCAACAGTCTGTACTGCAATACCGACTCAAGTGCAAGTACAGCTCATTGCAGCTTATTGTTGGCATCCGTTGTTCTGTTTGCAACTCCTAATATTAATGGCAATACCTAAAAGAGAAGAGCAAGTCTTTGATTTCATGCGAAAGGTCTGACCAATAATCACGGAATTATCTGAAATATAAAGTCCCAGTTCGTACCTCGCAGTAAACACAGTGCTTCAGTGTAATATTGCACATCGTCCGTGCAACTGATAAACAGAAACGAGTTTATAACCAATATATCTCACTTATTACAAAACATAAAACATAACTACATGTTTCGGCTCTTGTGTACGGACATCTTCAAGGAATATCAATCCTAAAATAGGTATTGAACTTTATTATACAGCTCTGTTACTTATAAATGGCATAACATACGTCAGCATACCGTTAACATTAAAACGTTGCAACATATATATGTACTTCCTTTTAAAATTAGGTTAAAATTTATATAATATCAAGGTTTTTTAAATCTACTGCATCCTGGCATTTTGAATTATTCAAATCTCTTCGAGATAAATAGGCCAACAATTCTGGAAAGTTACATTAAACTTATATTAGTATTGTGGAATCAAAGTGTAACTTATGACATATAAATTGAGGGTTTACCATCCCGTTGTGCCAATATAACAATTTGTTATTTATTGTCCGTCGTACACAACACTGCGGTGTATACTTAAGTTCTGCAACAATTAACAAAGCTACACGTTTCAACCCCCTGGGGTCATCTTCAGGCTTATAAAATATGATATCATACAAGGTAGTCTGTTGTTGCTACCTAGGGATCACGTGGTTTACAGGACGCTATTAACAAGGCTAGCCTGGTTAATATCGCGGTCCACACCACGACCGTAACACTAACACGGCACATTCGCAGGTACACAGCTACCTGTCACATGCTTGCAATAATGATCCATTCGTCCACCACGATCATATGATTTTTATCTATATTTTAATCAACTTTTTATATGACACATTTTATAACTAGCGTACTGTAAACCACGGGATCCTGTAGGTAGCAACAACAGACGTACCTTGTATGATACCATATTTTATAAGCCTGAAGATGACCCCAAATGGGTTGAAACATGTAGCTTTGTTAATTATTGTATAACTTAACTTTACACCACTGTGTTGTGTACGACGGACAATAAATAACAAATTGTTCTGACATGTAGATAAATACCCTATATCAGGCCTGAAGAACCTATGGCACGAGTGCCCAAAAATGGCAAGAGGAAATATTTCTTTGGCACTCGGCACTCACTGCTATAACAATTTTTTTTTTAAATTTATTTTCCCCGACCAGCGTCTCCATATTGTGAAGATGTGCACAGTCAGCCTATGTAAGTTTCGTGCCTCTGTGTAGCTCAGTATAATACTTGAGACTTCTTCTGTGTAGGGTGGGATTCATCAAATCTGAAAAAGGTTTTGTTGGTTACATCTGAATTGTTATTTCATTACCACTCTCTTTCTGTTAACGGAGTCCGGTTAAATGTTTAAGGAATTAGATGGCATATCTAAGAATCACTATAATTGTCTATTGATCTGATAATTAGCACACCTCATTTTTTATGTTTTGCTGACCGTGTATCTCGGTTTATTTCTCTTAGTAATTAACCAACTTGATGCACAAAATTTTTGTTTTACAATAAGTTTATTTCATGCCTCTACATGTTTCGAGCACAATGTGCTCATCATCAAGGGGTCAAAATTTTATTATACAGCCTCTGGTAACATCAAACCTATACGTGGCCGTCCTGTGCACAGGTTGAGAGAGGACTGGTTCTCAACCTGCGCACAGGACGGCCACCTATAGGTGTGATGTTACCAGAGGCTGTATAATACAATTTTGACCTCTTGATGATGAGCACATTGTGCTCGAAACATGTAGAGGCATGAAATAAACTTATTGTAAAACAAAAATGTTGTGCATCAAGTTGGTTAATTACTAAGATAAATAGCGCACCTCAGTTAACACCCGTCCGCCTCGTCTGTTAATGAATTATACACAGATTCTAATGAGCAAAATTCACTATGGTTTACAACTGACTGTTATGAATTCGGACTGTTTTCTTCAGGTACTGGAATGTCCCGTTAAGCTTAATGTTTTACTAGAATGAGAGCCTCGAAATCCCTTTGATCAGTAGAGGTAAAGGCAATTTTCACCTTAGAACAGGCTACGAATACCCAGAGAGGGAGTAGAGGTAGAGCTGTACTCTTTCTTTAACCTCGCCGTTAAATGGGGTGGGTGGTCAACGCCACGCCCCGGCTGCTTTACCCCATGGAAATTGACCCGTTACCAATTGCATAGGAATCTGAGTGGGCCTCAGGACCTGTCTGGACGGGTGCGGAAAATCTTGTCCCCACCGGGATTGGATCGCGGACTCTTTGGTCAGTAAGGAAACTTATTTTGTCACCTTCGGTTCAAGTTTCGCTGATGTCAGGCGATTGTCCAGTCACCCCATGTTACTTTATGAGTAATTCATGTTGCCCATACAGTTTAGGATTTGTCCAGCTAGACTATCATTTCATTTGTCGACTGCTCACAGGTTATTCGAAACAAAGTTTTCTGGAGCGATGGCATTCTGTTCTTCAGTGAAGTTTTGTTGAATTGACCTCTATTTTGAGTTTTATGGCGGACGGCAAGGACTCGAGATGTGACCACTACATTTGGTCCTTATTCTAATAATATGGATGGCTTCGAACTGCCCATAACTGAGTGCTCGCAAACGTTTTCCCTGTAAACAGATGTGCAAACACATATCTGACTGCGTACAGACTGTATATGAATTACCGCTAGTTACCAGGTTTGTTAAATGTGTTGTTCTAGGTGTTGTTTGTGTGTAAATGTGTACTGAACTACTGCCAGCGTGTGTCAACCCAATTGCTGTTAACAAACATATCATATCATATCATATCACATATCAACACTGCAGTGAAACATGTTTACACAAATCAGGAACGGTGCGAAGTGCTGGCTGGATATTTATCGTTGAGGCGCCGGCCTGGCTGTGACTGGGCGAATAAGTGAAATTGGACAGAAAGTTTTACAGTCTGCTTTTCAAACAGGAAGTAGCAGCAGCCCCAGTTACTGCCACGTTTCCTTCTTTATCGCATTCCTCGACCAGGCATTTATTAGAAATATAATAATTATTCTAACCATTAATTATCCAGTTACTATATTTATTAATTAATGATTTATGGAAAAATCCAATACCCTATTCTACCCTTCAAAATTCCCATGGGCACGGGAAAGGATTTCTTCGAAATTTAGAGACAGTTTGGGCCCGCGACCCCGAAATGTTCCGCCAGACCTGCCCTATATATCGTCACTGTAAGGAGGCGGCTGTGTTCAATACCCGAAACATTGTAGGAGTGTATTTTGTTTTGTAATAAGTGCAATGTATTGGTTATAAACCCACTTAGAGTGCTTCAGCATTTGAAAGACCAACCGATTAATATTTGGTAAGGGAAAAACCTGTGTTTGTTCTGAGAGTAATGTGAAATACGCAAATACTCTGTGTGCGTAAAATGCAGCGTTGCGTAATGTTGAAGCCTACGCATGTTCTGCCATATATGACCACCGCGTACTTGTATAAGACTTGCTTCGTGTACCGAAATGTTATGTACACACGCAATTTGTCACAGTCATTGTGACACCGAGTCTTGTTGGGTCTTACCTTGAGCAGAACGAGGGATTACGTGATCTGGCTGACTCTTCCGACCCATAATTAGATTAGCCCCTAGTTTAGGAAAAAATGTCGATGATATCTTGTCATCTAACAAGGGATGAAAGACACGTGTGAAGCTATGACGTCAGTATGACGCAAGGGTCCGAAGACCCGGATAATAATTACTTTTCTGCCTTAGCTCAACAAGTCACAACCATAAATCCTCTATATCGCTCACTGAATGCAACAGTGGCACAATCCAAAACCCGCACGTTTGCAGTTAATGCTGCGATTGAGCTGAAAAATTTAACAGCTGCATCCGACAGTAATGGCATCTGGTGGGGTGTGTTTTGACTGTGTGATGCAGTTGATGCAGTTGTTGTATTTTTCAGATCAATCGTAGTATAAACATCAAATGGCCATTTTTGAGTTGTGGCAGTTTTGCATTCAGTTAACGGTATGCAGTATATTTTCCACACGCCACATCTCTAATGCCCTATACAAACCAATGTGTACAGAACACAACCGCACATTCAGACAATTCTCTTCTGGAACACTTCAGTCACTCAGTTGTTATAACACTAATAATTTCATCCTAACACCGCTATATTAACCCTTACAAGTGGACTTGGAAGTTATTCCTTAAGTGTCCTAATGGATCGATCAATCAATCCTTTCGGTCTACAAGAAGTACCTACCACCAGCTCCCGGGATGTAGCAGTTCGCAGGCCACTGATATTTGTCTTTCCCCTTGCCACTGCCAGTAACGCGATGCCCTTTTATTTCCCAGTTTACTGACCTGTGTTTTGTCCGGGTACACAGACGTCCAGCGCTGAACAGAACTGGTATCTGCCTCAGCAGCTACACAGGAACTGTCCCGGACCGGAAGCAGAGCCAGAACACAGCATCAGTTCTGATAAAAACACAGCAAGACGGACTGGGCAGAAATTAATAGGTCGGGACAGCTCAGTCATTTTAGTGGCTGCTACTACTTCTTCTTTGAAAAGAAAACTGTAAAGCATTTAGTCCAATGTCACGTATTCGACCAATCACCGCCATGCAGGCACCCCAACGATAAATATCCAGTCAAAATTTCGCACCGCTCCAATTTGTGTACAAATATTTCACTGCATATTTATTTGCTAACAACGGTAATTCGTATACAGTCTATACGCCGTCAGATATGTTTGTGTATCTGCTTACCGGGCAAAACGTTTGCGAGCCCTCAGTTATGGGCGGTTCGAATCCATCCATATAATTAGAAATAAGACTAAATGCAGTGGTCACATCTCGTGTCCTTGCCGTCCGTCACAAAACTCAAAATAGAGTTGAATGGAGAGAGACCAACTTGATGGCGCTTGCTTTTTATTCCATTATTTACTGCTCAACATGTTTCGGATGTTAATACATCCATCCTCAGGAGCTTGCGACTTATTTGTTGAGTTATTTCATGGGTTGTATTGCTCTGGTTCGATGCATGTGGTATCCGGACGCAGACTGAAGCCTGCATCCGGATACCACACCACCCCAGCCAAACCACAACGTAACACCAACACGCATCGAACCAGAGCAATACAACCCATGAAATAACTCAACAAATAAGTCGCAAACTCCTGAGGTTGGATATATTAACATCCGAAACATGTTGAGCATTAAATAATGAAATAATAAAGCAAGTGACATCAAGTTGGTCTCTCTTTATTCAACTATCAAGATGACGTACGGTCCAATAAACATGGGATTCAAAATAGAGGGCAATTCAAGAAACCTTCACTGAGGGACAGAAGGTTATATTTCAAGAAATATTTAAGTTTCCAATACCCTGTAAGCAACCGACAAAGGAAACGTTAATCTAGCTGAGTAAATCCTAAACTGTATGGGCAACATGAAGTACTCATAAAGTAACATGGGGTGCCAGGACATTCGCCTGACATCAGCGAAACTTGAACCAAAGGTGACTAAGTCGGGGTTTACCAGTGGCGTCCCGCGGTCGCTTTTCAGAAGAAGGCTGTGTATCAGTTGCGTCCCGGGCTGTTTAGGTGTCAGAGTACAAGTGGCGTCCCGCGGTCGCTTTTCAGAAGAAGGCTGTGTATCAGTT
>Ga0136643_10009539_pt1 | contig 14285 bp, 7 predicted proteins | sample TergutLab28metaG_FD_96883 | JGI IMG/M metagenome (GOLD analysis project Ga0136643, IMG submission 96883) | Labiotermes labralis P1 segment gut microbial communities from Petit-Saut dam, French Guiana - Lab288 P1 (version 3) (version 3) | ecosystem: Host-associated > Arthropoda: Insects >... | reverse complement strand
GGTCGTCATTTTTTGTCCGATGCGGAGGTCATTGCTACCGCGGAGACCTGGTTGGACGGACAACTTTCTGAATTTTTTTTTGAGTGGCTTGCAAAAGTTAGAGCGACGGGGTAAGGAGTGTATTGAGATTCGCGGAGAGTATGTTGAATAATTCCCGAGTTTGGTCGCTGTAGCTTGTTTCCTTCCTGGTCGGGCTAAGGACTTATCACCACCCCCTAGTACAACACGAATTCTAGTTATGGTTTTCTTATCTATTATGTAAATATCAGCCGAGCAATCGGAGCACAAACCACACCTTAAATATTTTAGACATAATTTGTGTTACCTCGCCGAATATTATACATTATGTGGAATAGCAAAACATTTCTTGCAGCCTGTGTCTCTGTGACAACAAAGAATACATCCTGATACAGCTCGAGGTGCAAACTGTGTTAACAATCTCTTCCTTCACATGCTATAAGAAATTTTCTAGCGTTCTCTTGTAAAATTGACGTGAGAAGTTTTCCTTACAAACACGCCGCAGGGTAAATTCCGTTCTAAAATTGCTATTACCAGAATCAGTAACGTGGAGAACGAACTCAAAACAAGATTCGTAGTGTTCCATGCTGAAATACACAGCAAAAACCTTAAACATGGTCTTTCAAGAATGTGAGATTTCTCAGACAGTACAGCGAATTTTTCTCAAGGTTTTAAAAATTTGGGAACGATACTAACAAATTAAAATTACCTGTAAGACAAAAAAAAATTCGTAAGACCAGATTGAAATAACTTAACAACTGCTAATTTTAGTTTCGAAATTTTTGTCTTTCCCTATGTTGTCTAAAAATTTGAATACTGAAGTATGCAAAAATACCATTTATCCTTTTCTTTGATATGAGTGTGAACTTTGGTATAACTCATTTTATGAGAGTAAAAGAAGTTGAAAGTGCGTGACAACATGATACTGATGAGGGCATTTGTACAAAAGGAGAAGAGAGTAGCAGCAGGCTGGAAGAAATTGCACAAAGACGAATTTCATGGTTTTGTACGCCTCAAAACGTTCCCGGAATTCGCTGGTATAATTTACAGGAAATGATACTGTGAATAAGAAAAGGTGCGTACACGGCTTCCTTCGTCACCTTAGGGACACAGTCAGAAGGAAACGCTCCGGCAAATAGAGAACTAATTCTTGGTTTCTCCTTCACGACAATGCTCCAGCACACCGGTAGATTTTGGTCAAGGTATTCTGCGTAAATAACGTGACAACACTGCAGCATCCCACACAATCTTCCGACCTGCTCCACATGGTTTTTAACTGTTCGTTGGACTGCAACCAACATGGAAGTGACATCATTAAGAATGCGATAAACGAGCTGAAAAGGCTTCAACAAAATGGCTTACAGAAATGTTTCCAACAATTTGACAGTCGCTGACAGAAGTACATAGTTCTAAACGAGGGCTATTTTGAAGGAAATCCATCTTCAATGATGATACTTTTTGTTTTTCTCAGAAAGAAAGTGATTCCGGAAACATTGAAAAAAAACACGTATTATTAGGTTTTTGTATTCTAGGAGGATTAGATGGTTGGAAATTTTGGCACGCATGTGGAAGAAGAGAAATGAATAAAGTTATTGGTTGGAAAGCCTGAAGGAAATAGAACGCTTAAGAGACATATGCGTGAGAAGATAATATTAACATGGATCTTTAAACGAACACGATGGGAATGTCTAAACTGGATTAGTCTAGGCCAGGATGGGGATACGTGGCGGGATTTTTAACACGGCACTCGACATTCGAGTTCCACAAGAAGTTGGAAATTTATTTCTGGCTGCGGAACTATTGATTTCTCAAAAAGAACAATGTTCTATGGAGATATTTTAGTGATCCTCTCAATCTCTGTGTCCCGAACCTTCGCTATAAGTATTATATAAAATTCAACATTAACATTTTAGAAACAGAAAGTGATAAAGGTGTTCTATAAACATAATTAAGAAAGGTAGAGTGGCTTGGAGGAAGTATTTGTTAATATGTGTGAGGTAAAGGTTAAGCAATCCAATTACAGGCCTGGACAGTCCCAGACTGTTCTTGAAGGATGAGGCGCCCAGATTACTAGACAATCGGCACATGGTAAGGTTGTCAGCCCTACGCACCGGCCGCCATTACCCCCCAGGAAATATTCCTGCTACTCATTTCTGTTGGGGGCTGAGTCAACCCCAGGGTCATAGTGCGGCCGGAAGGATTATGTCAATGAAAAATTCCAATGACGCCATATGTGTAAGGGGTAGCAGAATTCTATAACATAATTATGAAAAACACTGCATCTACTTTATTGTTTTAAACTTACATATTTATCGAAATTTTATAATATTTTAATTTAAAATAGTTTCATGTCTACTTGCAACAAATGACACTGTTTAACACTAGGTGGATTTTTTTTAAAAATTTTAGGTCCTTATTGTAAGGGTAGCACGCTGCAAAAAAAAATCCGAACAGTGTCCCGAACATCAAATTTTCAGAACTACTGACTTAGTTAAGTACTCGGATTTTAAAATGTTGGAATGCAATGTTATGTGCTTGTGTCTACAGAGAAATGACAAATATTTTCAGGCAACCATATTATTAGAAAAGTAATATTCTTGCAAACGTAAATATGAAGAAAATGAGCATAATAACAGTAATCACAATAATAATAATAGCTGCAAGAATTATAGTCTATTTTGAATGTCTCACAGACGTTCAGATATTTAAGGACTCACCTCTTATGAAAACCGAAATGACTTGAAGTGTTGAACCCAACTGTGAATCAAATAATTACACCTCACAGGGCCACGCTCTGTTCCTTCAGATGCAGTCTACTGTTATCCTTCCTACTACGTCTATTCATTCCAAGGAAAACTTTCTGTTCGTTCATAATTTATATGCATTTTTCGTATCACACATTTTTGTATAAACAGAGATTATGTACCACGAAATTGCCATCGAATATCCATATTATACACAGAGTAGCGCTAACGTCACCTGACAGCACAGCCAACGTGCTAAACATCATGTAACTCTTGCATCACACTTTATAAGCCTATATTTTATCGTTCTGTCTTTATATAGCAGTCAGAGCTGTTACTCTTAAGGAACAGATCCACAAGGTGGCAGAAATTGAGTGACGTAAGAGCTATCTACTTTCAGTTGTTATCATAATCTCGAAAATTGCGAAAGGAAGTCGAAATTTCGTAAAATTCGTGAATTCAAGCGTCCCTCAACAGTTGCAGTGTATGTAATAGTGACTAAAAAAGGAACGTTAGTGAACAGACAGAGTGAGAACTGGCAAATATTCCGGTTGAAATTTCTGTACATTTTATATTATTGTCTAATAACGTCTGAGAGGAGGGCGTCACATAAATTACTCGACAGACTACAGAATGTTCACATATATATACTGTCGCCATATTATCCCAATTAAGGCAGAATTTATTTCATGTCGTAAAGATTTCAATGAAGACGGCATTTTCGTTACATCTGCAACAGCCTCTTATTACATACGGCCAGGTTTATGGATGCACTTAGCATACAGATGGTCTATTCTGTCTGAAGTGAAGAAATGAGGCTTACCTTATTAAATGGGTATCATTTGTTTCTATGGCTACTTCAGAAAAAGACAGCAGCTAAGAGATTACATTACACAGGAGGCGGAGGCTTTTAAGTCTTCCAATGAAGAAAGATTCAAGAGTCAATGTACTTTGAGAGGTCTTCTACGAGCAGGTTCAGAAGGTTTTGTACGAACAGGCTTAGAAGGAAATGAATGAAAACTCTGCGATATGATAAATGTTCTCCAGTTTTTGAACTGAAGGAACGTATGTGGTTTGCTTCATGCCGCGATCACGTTAGCCCCGTTACTTAATAGATAAGGGGCTCGGTTCGATACCGGTACCTGTTAGGGCCTGCATGCAAAGAGAACAATACCTACTATTATCGAATGGCGGTTTTATAGCCTGTTGTCACTAAAACAACCGCAAGATACATGCTTTCTTGTACTGAAAAACACTAAGAAAAGACGACACAACCTTCTAAGTTACAATCGGTACCTAATGTTGAGACAGCACATTCCAAAATTTGAGGTACCACAATGAATAACAAAGAACATGAATTAATTACGCTTATTATAGAGTTTAAAATATTAAGGCACCAATCCTTATTCGTGGGCTATCTTTTATAAGAACCGTCGAGTTTGCTTGTGAACCCGAGGCTCTGCATGCAGACACAGAACCCTTATGTACTGTGTAACGAAAATGCTGCGTTTAGACTCGTAGTCATGTAATGATTTGTTATCCCCTTGGGCCAATATTTTACTTACGCCTTACGAAGTATATTCGAGGAGGCCTCCAATGCCATTCCCCCACTCGCGTTTCAATCTACCAAATTACGATTACAACTGTGTCCCCTTTATTTTCTTCCGCCTCTTTTATTCATAAATCGCTTGCTTACAAGTGACAGTCTTTCATGTACTCTGTGTAGACACTGCTATTAATTTATCCTCAACCTGTGGACAGTAACAGTAACAGTAACAACTCTTTCCAAAATTTCAAAAGAATAGACTAAAACAGAAATAGAAAAATCTCAGTTATTTTATACAACACAAATCATCATCATTATATTATTATTATTATTATTATTATTATTACTATCATCATCTCCTTTATGCAAGGTACTTATATTCCTGAGACAAACTATGCCCCTATGGAATACAGTGTTGCAGCTATTCCGTTGTTACTATTCATGGTGCTTATATCGTTAATTTCAGTGTAGAACCTATTGTAGTTTTACATCAGTGCTTCCCGAAGTATGTGTGCAGTGCCCAATATGGCTCTTTTCTGTAGTTCCTTGACTTCATGTTTTCCTGTTATGTTGCTATTATTATTATTATTATTCCGACCTGTTTCTACCCACTCTCTGTAGGAGTAGTTATTGTTACACCTGATCACACTAGTGACACACAAACGCACACACGCACTCGATAGAATACTCTGTACGTGTTGTCAGTCCGACGCAGAGACGGCTACCTGACAACACACAACACTCACAAAAGAAAGACACCCATGCCTCCTGCGAGATTAGAACCCCCAATCCCAGCAAGCAAGCGACCGCAGACCCACGCCTTAGTACGCGCGGCCACAGACATCGACTCAGGTCACAAATGCAAAATGAAATATTTGACGTTCAGGTGACGGTGCATCGTGATAAATTCTTATAATAAAACGAAATAGATGCCCTAATTTCTCAAGTTTATTTTTGGAATAAAACTCTACATGTTTCGGACAGTTCCTCTGTACATCATCAGGAGTTTTGTTGACAGCTTGCTCGCAAACTGTCAGCAAACCCGTATGACATACACGATTGCTGTGTGTACAGTGAAAAACTCTTGATGATGGACAGAGGAACTGTCCGAAACATGTAGAATTTTATTACAAAAATAAATTTGAGAAATTAGTGCTTCTAGTTGGGTTTATAATAAGAAGGAAAATTAAATACTTTAGCCTCTAAACCGGGTCACACAGATCGAGGACCTGGAAACAACAATAAAGCCATTCCCTATCTTAAGCACTGCGCGTTTACACATACACACACGCGCGCGTGCGCGTATTGGCTTAATGTCTTAACGGCGAACAAATTTAACGTTACATTTTAAACAAAACTGCGTGAGGAATGACGTTCTCAGGCGTTGTTCTGCTGCTCAAGGTTCTGAGCTGGCTAGCTGCAGCAGCATTCAAGACACCAAAATTGCGCAAACATATTAGAGAAGAATTAGAGATCAGTAACATCAGAAAATCATCTCACTGGAAACAGGAATTCAGAACACGTAAATGATGAAAAAAGAAAATGTTCTCGTAGCCATTTCCAATTCACGGTTCTCGGTAAAGATCAGTTCACACAGAGTTTGAAAAACAGATTAATGAACGAAGACGTTGCGGAATTTGAGGCTGTTACTGCGGGGACTGTGAAAATTACCGTCGTCTGGGATACGACGCTGTATAGTATGGTAGAATGCTACGACAGAGTTTGAGGGACATACCATCTCTTTCTTTAGAGCAGGAAACTGAAGAAACCCTGGGGATAAATATAGCAAGTTCTACCAAAACTTCGGAAAAAAAAATCTACCATATTACACGGCATCACATTCCAGGAGGCAAAAATCTTCAAAGAATACCTTGATTCGAAGGGAATAAAAAGACGGTCGTGCCTGTCTAAGATCATGATGGCATTTGAACGAACTTTATATGGTTTGTGTTACTAAGGGAAAGGGACGCGGCCTGTGTAACTTAGAGGAAAGATAACTTCACACGAAGTCTGATGTTAGAAGACGTGACAGGAAGATAATCATCGGAAAGAAACACGTCGAGACGGTTTCGTATAGGCTTCCGCACAGCAGTCAGTAGGAAAACAGTGGGGGCAAGTGACCTCTTGAACTTTACGTCGTTACAAAACGAAGTCTCTAGCAACAATTTTTAGAACTTCAGCATCACCACACAACTTGCATATGGAAGAACAGTTGGCATGACAATAAGCGGAGGTTCCCATAGCAAAAACATTTCGCAAGCTGATGAAATATCATGTTCGTTTAAACTTCCCATTATCCGTGTTTGCCTAAATTATATACATGTTCGTACCACACAGAGAATAAATTTCATTTCCACTAAAAAGAACAAGACAGGCAATATAAGCATAGCGTAACAATGAAGCGCGTTCGTGCAGCCATTGTTGTAGTAGAAAAGTAATGAGTATTACACAACCTGAATGTGTGTGTTTTAGACTTAGGTATGGCGCAAGCAATGCGCATGAGCCATATTGTCATCTGTGGCCGGCACCGTTCTACAAACTTTTTCCACATTATCTCACAAATGGCAGGATTTTCGAAAAAAAAAAGTCATTGAGTCATTGAATATAAAAAGGGGGTTTCGAATTTCTCTACAACTTTGCCTGCAATATTTTGTACTCTAAGAAGAACTGAGAGAGATATGATAAAAAATTTATATTGGCTTTCGTGTAAAGCACCCTTCATTCTAGTCCGATTTTAATCAATCTTGAATTTTCTCGAAAGATTTTCAAAAAAGAATCAAACATCAAATTTCATAAATATCCTTCCAATGAAAGCCGAGTTGTTCCATGCGGACGAACGGATGGACGGACAGACATGACGAAGCTAATAGTCGCACTTCGCAATCTTGAGAAAGCGCCTAAAAATCACTTAATGTGACTTTGGAAAATAATAGCTGTTTATTGCGACGATCATACAAAACATAACACCTGCAACCTTCTGAGATGTGACACCGTAGAGTCATCTGGAAATTTTGCTACTTTTCGGACAAGCCCGCTAGCTCCACCTTGTGGGTAGTAAATGGAGGCAGCATGTTCCTCCAAAGCGTCAGAACATTTTTATCAAACAGCACGTCCGGTAATAACAGACTACAATAATTTCCAGCCATCGCTATGTGATCTCGCACATTATACATTCCAGTGCAGAGTATGGGCAAAACGCAGGGGTTTGATTGTACAGTATGTGGTAATAAGAGTAATTTAAATTCTAAACTTTTAGAATATTCGTTAGGAACATTAAGCCCCCTATAGCGTGACATAATCTGCACATTTGGCCCACAGAGTGCATGCACGCTTCGCACGCAGTTTTCTTAATAAACAGCAGTTTTCTCCCTCCAAAATAATTACCAAATTTGCTTTTATAATGCTTCAGCAACGTTTCCTGTGTGCTACAGAACCTGACATTTTAAATACAGATTTTTAGTTTCTCCAAAATTTCAAGTCATCTGGACTACAGCGACGTGTCCATCTCTTCATGGTTAACGACGTTTCGAACGAATTCCCTTCTTCAATCTCTTAGTAGTCCATACGAGGTCTGTCCCAAAAGTAATGAGGATGATTTAAATTTTTTTATTGAACATACACGCAATTACAGTTTATTTCCTTCAAAATAGGCTCCTTGTGATCGAATACAGCGATTCCAGCGTTGCTGCCACTCTTCATTGCAGTGCAGGAAGTATTCACTTGAGATGATGTTCAAAGCCCTCGTCGCAGCTGCCTGGACGTTTTCAACTGTCCCAAAATGATGTCCTTTGAGTAGGTTTTGAGCTTGGGGAAAAAAATAAATCGCACGGAGCCAAGTCAGGGCTGTACGGTGGGTGGGGAAGTGTTATGATATTATTTTGAGCCAAAAATTCCTACAGATCAGACAAATTCTTCGGGACCAGTTTCGCACAAATTTTTCTCATGTGCAGATCTTCCGTAATGATTCGGTGGACATCCGTTTTTGGTAGTCCTATGTCCTCTGCGATTAACCGCACATTCAAACGTCGGTCCCTATCCAGAACAGCCTTCACACGACCCACGTTGTTATCATTTCTTGAAGTTGAAGGACGCCCTGCGCACTGTTCGTCCTCATTGCTCTCCCTTCCGTCCTTGAACGCCATGTGCCACCTGAAGACTTGGGATGAAGAAAAAACAGCATCCCCATAAGCTGTCCTCAACAACTGCAACGTTTCGGAACCAGATTTTCCGAGTTTCGCACAGAACTTAATCGCGTAACATTGCTCCAGACTCCTCTGCATTTTCGCCTGTGACAAGACACAAAAATTAGTATGCATTTTGCTAATGTACCGACTGCTACAAAGGGGCGGACTCAACTGAGGAAGGTCAAACTTTATACCTGGGTTCCCTCTCCACCTGCCTCGACCCCTGCTTTCCTTTCCTGGCCCTTATGCGCTGCGCAAAAAAATCATTCTCATTACTTTTGGGACAGACCACGTACAATGGAGACTTTCTGATGCTTTCAGTTCCAAATATCAATACTATGGTAAACAATTAATAATTCAGAACAAGGATGAACAAAACTACAATAAAACAATAACGGACAAAATGTAAAGACAATAATTTAAAAATATGAAACTTGAAACAAGCATTAAGGGATGGACGGAGTTGATAAAAAATAAGTATAGAAATAAACGAGCAAAACTATAAGGAGTAAAATTAATAAGCAAACAAAGAAAACAAAAGTAGGGAAAAGTGTAGAGAATCAAGAAGTATGAACGAAAGAAGGACAACAGGAAAGGGTCACATTTCACAGACGCAAAACGGAAAGCTAAAATCGCCCATGCCCACGTCATGCAGTCAACTTCAGGCTCTGGACGCTTTATTCCTGGAAATTAGCCACAGTTCCTATTAAATACAAGGCTGGGTGCACCCTAAAGCCGAACTGGATACATTGGGGAAGAGGGAACTCGCTTTCACGTGCCAGGATTCGAATCCCAGAGCGTTCTGGCCGTTGCCTGGCCGCTATACCAACTACGCTATTTCGGCTCCGTTGCATAAAAGCTAACTATCCCTAAATCAGACAAGGACAGATGAATGCACAGACCACAAACAAAGAAAGTGGTCTCAGGTGCAGGATGAAAATGAAGACCAGAGGCAATAATTTAGCAACAGAAGTGGACGTTCTCCCGGCACATAGGCATCCCACTCTATGCTCTTTGTATTCGGTTCCGGACTCTCTCATTGTCTAAGCTCGCCGCTATTTTACCGCTGTATACCAATGTTTTGCTGTTGCGTCACCCGTACTCTAGCTGTTCTCAGTACATCCCCGACGCAAGGCACCAAAGCAAAGCAATACAACCACCACAACGCGAACAAGAACGTAGGTCCACTTCCACCAATTCTTATGTCAAGGGTGCATGTCTCGTTTTCGTAACTTATTTAACTGCAGTGATACGCATACATATATATATATATATATACATATGTACATACACACACATACATACATACATACATACATTACATACATACACACACACATACATACACACCGTACATATAAATGGAGACGCATTAACCTTAAGTGTAACTTATAAGTAACATTTTGTCTATAAAATATCTACCTCGACATAACCTGAATTTTCTCGTCCTAACCATGCTTCTCGTGTGTATCACAAACACTCCGTAATGAGAACTTCCTGTACTCTTAATAAGTCACAAAGGCTATTCTGCAAATAGTTTCCGAATTTCGTGAAGTACAATAAACCAGTAGCAAGCACCACGCGGAATATTTGGTAGAAAAAGTTGGAATTAGGCAGGGTTTGCTCCAAACACTTCTCTTTACTTCAAGTGTGTCTCATTTCACCAATTCTCCACGCTCATTCCATCATCCACACACGACGATATATAAACCTACCTATTAGAAGCGTCGTTAAATGAAACCCTCAATTTCCTACCGCCAGACCCCATACTGTGTGACAGTCTATGAATTATAAATGATAACCACACTGCGCCATTAACGCCTGCTGTAATAACAACAACACATTTTGCACACCTGTAACGGTGCAGTATATATGCTACTTACGCACACTCTAAACCATATGAACGGTCAAGTTGATAACCCGAAGATATTAAACATGTGTCAAGTACTTCGCAATAAAGTAGACATATATATATATATATATATACACACACACACACACACACACACAGACAGCCACAGAGGTCGTTATAATGAGCGCGTTTCTTAATTCCTGTGCATTAAAGCTTTATGTTTTAGCTGATTACACTCACTGCCTTGGTGCGTTAGTGTACTCACTCCTCGAACTTCATTACATAGCTAACATGCTGCTGTTATAATGTGCTCTACCGATGTGGTCCACTGTCTTGCACTTGTACTAGTTTGTGTGTAGAATGCATTTCGACAATACCCTGCTTCGGATAAAATTATGTTATCGTAACTAACCAGGCAACAAAAAGCAACACACATATCAAATGTCAAAAAGGCATGTAAATAAATCTTAGTTATAAATAAGGAAACAACTGTAGAAAGATCAGCATACACAGTGTGTCAATAGTTATTTAGAATGTAGTTGGGAACACATTAACGGAGTAGGGGACAGTAACATTGAAAATGGAAAATTCTTTAAGAAGGGGTATTTTACAAGGTTGTAAAAACAATAGACCTATTATTTCACCATTGTACACATTTCAAAGTAAAAACTCCAATGGTTAGCACAACAAGTGTGTAGCTCCTGAAGACGGTCTAAGAGATAGAAACAGGTTGAACCATTTGAACAGGTCAGTGCATTACTATATTCGGTAGTGGCTAACAATTACACAGCCGACCCCAGTGGCCGCGCGGTCTAAGGCGTGAGTCTGAGGGCGCTAGCTTGCTGGGATTGTGGGTTCGAATCCCGCCTTGAGCATGTATGTTGGTCCCTTGTGAGTGTTGTGTGTTATCAGGTAAAGGTCTCTGCGTCGGGCTGATCAATCGTCCAGAGGAGTCCTACCTAGTGTGGTGTGTCTGAGTGTGATCATGAGTCCTCGAAAATGAGAAGGCCTTGGCCCACTAGGGCAGTTGCGCCATAGTAAAAAAAATATTCACAGACCTATCTGAGCGTAAACAATCAATACCTTCGAACCCGTACGAAGGGTAGATCAGGAAGAGCGTGGAAGCTAATGAAAGCAGCCGATCAAAAACACGACGGCTGGCTGGCTGGCCCTCTCCCAGACGTAAACTCGGCACAACAAGACAGTCACCAGTTTTGGACTTTGTGGAGGTGGTTCGTTGGTTCGGCTGCTAAGCAGTCTACATCCTCTGCAGAGAAGATTATCAGAAGCTTCATTGCAGCTTCAGACAAAAAACAGACCCAGAAAGCTTTCAAAGCACGGTCGACTCATCCGATGTAATGAAATAAATCTGCTCTGAATTCCAGGAGCACTGAGCAAGTTTTGGTTCTATTTGTGTCTCAAAGTCAATGTTATATAAAATTTTGGGTCATAAAAACCCTAGACTCGAACACAGTTATGACGTAATGAAAGGGGCTGAATACTTTGTGTCGTTATAAACGAGGAAAATAATTTTATGGCTAATAGGGAGGAATTAATTGGTTCTACACAATATCTGACGCCAACGAGGTGCACCAGAAGCCAATGTCTTTATAAAGACATATGTACACATATGTTTGTGTGTCCGTGTGTGTGAATGTCTTTACGAAATTACTGACGGGTCACTATTACCTCCTTCACTGGCCAATTCTGAATATACATATTACGTATTTAAATCCTGAATTATAACGTCGGATTAGACAAGTTCCCCACTTCACATGCATGTAGCATCTAATTGTGTTTACTAGTCAAGGATTATATCTTCACTTCATATGCGCATGTAACTCCATTAGACCTCCTTTGTTAATAGCCGACTCTCACTGCTCTTCTCAGGCATTTTATTCAGTCAATACTTCTCATTTTGCATTCTTAAGATGCGGTTTAATATTACTCCACCTACCTCTACTGTCTTGAAAGTTTCCTCTTTCTTTCAGTTTTCCAAACTGTAGTTCTGCATTCATCTCGTCTCCAAAGCAACCAATATACTGTGCCTATCCAGTTTCTCTCATTTAATCGCCCAACTAATATTTAGCGAAAAATGCATCTAAAAACCCTCTTCATTGTAAAATATCTTCAACTCCTTTAATTCCCTCTTCTAACATACAAACCTTCTCTTATTCATTTTGTTCTTATACGAACTCTGTTTATTTTTTGCTTAAGTATGAAGATCAACTTTCACACCCGCAAAGATACAGCGCCACCTGAATTACGAGTGTTACATCATATCGGACTAACCTCTACGATTTGCTATAACTTCTCTCCTAAGACGTCAAATTCGTATGTTTAACCTCTTTTCCGTTTAGAATGAGAGACACTCTGACCATAAATATCCACAGTTCATAAAACCTAAATTTTTCGCAACTGGCGGATTCTGAACTAAACTTGAGATTCAAAGCATTACAAAATATATACCTATCACCTTCCATTAATAAAAGACTTAAAAACGTCACATCACAGAAGATAATAATATTTCATAGTCACAAGTATGCCAATTTCAAGTCTTACACATACCAATATCGGTGCGATCGCTGAAGATGACGTATCTGAAACTGAAACTGCACTGCCTTCCACGCAATAAAATATTGTTCTACGCTATAAAAACAATGTGCATTTGTTTGTTGCGCATGATTCTCGAAGATACCAGCTATTAATGTTCTATAAAACATCAATTGGTTTTTAAAAAGGAAAACGCCTGTTAACGAGATCTTCGCTTTCCTGACGTTTCGGGACAACCATTCGGTCCCATCTTCAAGGGTCAATCAAACCAAGAAAAATGACCCTAGAAGATGGGACCGACTGGCTGTCACGAAATGTTGGTAACTAAATACCAATCTGCGCTGCGTAACACCAAAGGCCTATTTGCATATGATATTATTTGACTGGTAAAAACCTTAAGAACAATGCGAAAACATATTAGCGCAAATCAAGGAACACACTGTACATTATGCAGTTTCATGCGCTTTCGAAAAAGATGCATAAAAACCGTACTGCCCTATATGGTTAGCCACGAGCTTAGACAAAATTCTTTCTTCTAAAGGTAGAAATAAAAAGCTAGGGTAAATGTAATAAAACGTTGAATGAAGAAATAAATATCGCTTCGGCCACGAAGTAGGAAGTTTTAGTGGCTACAGTAAGATTCATTGTAGAAGAAAGGAGAAATGGGCAGCGGGTTACAGGTTTAGAGGACAGGTCACTGGTATCCCTGAACTGGCAGCCTCTCGAAGGACCAGTGTTCACGTGCACGGTACGTACAAGCGAATCTTCTGGGGAATCTAACGTAGTGCTGCTGACTGGGTCAAGGGGGCAAGAATCTCTTGAGAAAAGGGCGCAGGAGGCAGGGGAAGAGGGAACCAGATGCTCCAAATGGAATCACAAATCCAGCTCATTCTTTCCCCTTTACTTTTTCTTCAAATTCTACTTGTGGGATATAGAAGGAAGAACAGAAGTAGAGAGACGGTTATCGTAACATCCTGAGTATGACGTATGCAATGTAACCATTGATTTTACATTAAATGGGGCTGAAGAACATATATAGGTGTCTAGTCAGTTCGTAACAGATTCGAATAGACTCTTGAACAATGCGTGTGTCTATGTGCTTCAAAGATACAGCTACTGACATCGTAAATATTTCACCTTTTAACGTTACAAAAATCTGTGTACAAACACGAGATAACCAAACAAATTTGATGTTTGTGTAACCGTGCATCATTGATAAATTAATATAAACAGCCAACTAGGTGCAACAGTAATCATTTTATTAGCAATTTCAATCAGCTCAACATGTTTCGGGCGATAATTTCGCCCATCCTCAGGAGCACTAGACTGTGTTTACAGCTTGTGGTATACAGCACCGACAATGCTGCCTGCCGGCAGGCAGCATTGTC